>Ga0207693_10000134_pt1 | contig 67168 bp, 130 predicted proteins | sample LARL81metaG_FD_184347 | JGI IMG/M metagenome (GOLD analysis project Ga0207693, IMG submission 184347) | Corn, switchgrass and miscanthus rhizosphere microbial communities from Kellogg Biological Station, Michigan, USA - LAR L8-1 metaG... | ecosystem: Host-associated > Plants > Roots >... | reverse complement strand
GAGTATGACCCTACAAGATTCTATCCAGTCGATATTGACTTTACGGTACGACATACACCGTTCTCCCTTTTATACGCATAAGACACGACAGGATTTTGAGCCTTATGGAGAACCAGAAATTGGGTGGGTGCAGGAAACCAAGGAACGCCTAGAGGTTGCAATAAGAAATGAATTATCACAATATGATACCATAGGAATATCTCTTTCTGGTGGTATAGATTCTACTTTACTATTGGGTATGCTCAGAACCATATACCCAAAGAAGAAAATTGAGGCAGTCCATGATACTTCATCCGGAGAGGAAGAATCAGTAATCAAACTTTGTGAGAAATATAACATAACATTGACTTTAGAGAACAGGCAGAGTATAATATCCAACATACCAAAATATGTTGAAATAGCACAAGAACCCCGATGGAATGTATACCACCATATAATGGCTCGGTTATGCAAAATGAGAAACTGTGATGTAATGATAACCGGAGATGGTGCAGATGAACTTTTCGGTGGATATATCTTCAGGTATAAAAAATACTTTGAACTTGATTATGAATCCCCGACACAAAAATATCTGGATTGCCATATCAATGATTGGGTAGAAGACCAAGAGGATGTCTTTGTGAATGGTAGGGGGCTAATGAAAAAAATAGAAGACCATTTCAGACCTTATTGGGGGGAGAAATCAGAACGTATTTATGACGTTTACAGGGCAGATTATAACGGTAAGTTACTACATGACTTTCTACCTGTCTCTTCAAAGATATCCAAGTACCATGGTATACCAATAGTAGCCCCATTCATGGAACTCCGGGATTGGGCTACACACATACCTTCCTTGGAGAAGATAAACTTCCAAATGAATGAGGGTAAGATGATCCTAAGAAAACTGCTAAAGGAATATAATCTACCAGTCCCACAAAAGAAGGTAGGATATACAGTCCCAATGGTAGAAGATTTTAGATATAATGAGGAAATATACCATAAGCTGATGAAGAATATCCCTGATACCACTTGGGATTATATAAACAAGGATTGGCTGATAAAGCACAAGTCCGAAAGGGAAGACCAAAGAGTTATAAATAAGTTTCTACAAATCCTTGCTGTTGGTTACTTCCTTCGAGGATCTAATAAAGCGTAGAGTAAAAATAGGCTATTTCACAAATTTCCTTAATGAAAGGGAAGGATTGGAGAACCATGAATCCGAAATGGGAAAAATTCCTTTTGACGCTAGGATATATTGTGATGGTAAATATCCCGGGTTTCCATTAAAGGATATAAAATCTACCGATGGTTCTCTGGATGTAATTAAAAAAATGAAGAATGTTCATCTTATACAGCCAAATAAGGAAATCTCCGAAATGGATAAGAATAATCTATGCTTCCAAAAGGCGGCTGAACTGAATCTGGACTTTGTAATACAATGTGACGCTGATGAATGGATAGAATTTTCCCGGGAAGACTTTATTGAATCATTTTCAGAGGAATGGGAAGGAGAAAATATCAACACCTTCCAGTTCTTGGTACGATTTACAAATCATTACTCATCTCCACCGAGGATAGTAAACAAACTACCCAGATTATTCTTCAAGCCTCAAGTCCTATCCTGTAGAAACATACATTGGTGGTTCTATGCCTTGGATACCAGAATTACGGTAGACCCCATACTTACAATAGAAGGTATACATATGCACCATGATGATCGTGTAAGATCCCAAGCAAGAAATGAATTGATGAATAAATATCAGGATATCAACATACAAAGGGAAAAAGAGATACAGAAATCTCTTGCCGGGGCTACAGGAACTATCATATTAGACCATGTTTGTGATTATGATCCCAAATTTCATAACTCGATGAAGTGTACCATTTGTCAAGGAGAACGCTTCAAATGAATATAGACAAGTATTATTATAATGATCCCATTAATCCAAAAGTCCATATGGATTTACACATACAACTAGCAAATAATGGATTTCTTAATCCATGTGAAACTATAGGAGTGAATAAACAATGAGAGTTACTTATAGAATACCAACAGTTAAATACATCCATTATGATATAGAACTTAGTAACATATTTCGTGATCATTATTGTGGAGAACTTGGCAAATGGTGGATTTTTGATGAAAGATAAGTTTGGATTCGGATATAAAAGGGATATGTTTGGACATTTATCCCGCAAGCCCAATAATTTTGGTATTGTAAAGGGGAAAGGTGTTGAAATAGGAAGACATACGTGTATTGACAGGGGTTCCTATAGGGATACAAAAATAGGCGATTATACTAAACTGGACAATCTAACACACGTAGGTCATAATACCATAATAGGAAAAGAATGTCTTATTGTAGCCGGAAGTGTTATAGGTGGTTCTGCGGTAATAGGGGATTATTGTTATATAGGGATGAATTGTTCCATATTAGATCATATAACCATAGGAAACCATTGTATCATAGGAGCGGGGTCTGTAGTAACAAAAAACGTTCCAGCAAATTCAATTTGGGCAGGAAACCCAGCGAAACCAATAAAAACAACTTTAACCCCCGAAGAAAGATTCCAAATGTGTGGTATTAGGGAATGAAAATAACTAAAGAGTTTTGGGGTGTAAGAGATATAATATTACCACCATCAATAGTTTTGACTGTATATATGTTTGTACATAGTAATGCTGATTGTGTTGCCTTTGATTTTCAAAAACATGGATTTTATCAGTTTAGAGATATAGATTGGTAAAAAACGCTTAAATAGTCAATATTATAAATGGTTGTATGGAAATTTTTAGTTTAATTGGTATTATAGGCGGTATTTTGGGTGTAGTCCTATATATGCCACAAATCATCAAAATACTAAAAACCAAAAGTGCAAAGGACTTGTCCATATGGACTTGGGTTGTAATACTAGCCAATGACATCCTATGGTCTATTTGGGGATTGGGTACAGGTAATGTAGTAGTTTGGGTACCTAACAGTATAGCAACAATATTGTCTATTTTGACATTGGTGTTGAAATTCAGGTATGGATGAAAACTATCTTAAAGGCAAAAGGATAGCAATATTTGAAGCCCATCCGGATGATCTTGAGTTAGGATGTGGTGGATTATTAACCAGACTGTCAAAATCCAATAAGATAGACATAACATGTTTTTCTTCTGCCAATAATGTAAGGGGTAATCTAAACATAGAGGATGAATTCTGGAAATCCATGAAGCACTTCGGAACTACACTAAGGACTTGTTGTTATAATGATATTCCTACCATGCAGTTCTTCAAGTTTGAGGATGTGATAAAAGACAGGTTATATTACACCAAAGTACACTTTAAACCGGATGTTATCATAACTACCAACCCCAAGGCTCATAATAGGGATCATAGTGTGCTAGGTCAATGTGTCATGAATGTATTTCAGGAGCAGACCATATTATTCTTTGAGGATATTAGGGGTGGACAAGACCATAGACCTGATGTTTATGTTAAATTGTCTTCCGATGAATTTGTATCCAAGATGAAAGCCATATCCTTTTATGATACACAGAGAAAACAGAGGGATTATTTTAAGCCTGATAAAATATCATCCATGGCGTTATATAGAGGATCACAGATAGGGGAAATTTATGTTGAGACCTTCGAGGTCGGACGGATAGTTATCTAAGGCTGATAGGTTATAGAATAATTAACAGTATTTCCAAACGGTTGTATACTTGAAGTTCAATTATACCAAATTGTAGGTGTGGTGACATATTTCAAGAAAGGAATACCATATTTACCTAGTTCTTCTTGGATTGTTTTTTCCAAGTCTGCTATATCTTTTTCTAGTTTACCTTTCTTTGTTTTCAAGTCCGATAGTTTTTTAAGGTATTCTTCTAGAGACATGATGGAATATTACTCTTGGGATATTAATAAACCTTTCGGTAGAAATTCTTTATGCTTGACTTCTCCGGTCTCCTTGTTTACATTAATGAATAAAATAGGTAGATTCCTAGCCCATTCTGTCTGAAAAGTAGTATGTTTTTTGATGGAATCCCAAGCATCTGTTTTTACTTGTATACCATATATCATTCTTTTCCAAGAACATAAACCATCAAAATTATTAAAAATATCTTGCGCCTTATAGGCATAATCTCTCATGTATACAGTTGTTGGAAACCTATAATGTGGTTTCAAGTATACATGCTGTGCATTAAGGGTATCTCTTAAATAAGCAATGGCTTTTTCGTTTGAATCCTGCATTATTTCTCTAGTAGATTTCTTTTTCATCTCCAATTTACTCCTATACCAGAATCATATGATCTAACACCTTGAGGGCATGAACACCTGTAATCATCTTCTAATTTAAAACAATGTGATATTCTCAAAGAAGACCACAAACATCTGGTATTTTATGGTCACAATCACATACCTTTACAGACCAGTAATTATCACAGTCACAACATTTAAATTCCTGACAGGACTGACATTTTGGCATACAAAAAATAGGGAGAAGTTATATAAAAGTTTTTTTGTCAATCAAGTAGAATGAACTTACCCTTTATTCCCTTTTGAAGTTCTAGTTGATATAATAGAAATCCTGCGGCTCGTGTATCTAATATCTGTTCTTTTGGTACCTGATTGTCCATCCATGAAACTTTTAACATGTATGGTATATTTGGATTGGTTAAAGACATAGAGAACCTTCTTTCTACAGGCAAACTATAAAAGTATTTCGGAAAAAATAATTATACTTTTTTACGCCAAACACACAAACAATATCTGTTTCTTGATGAGAATTTTGAAATTTCTCCATTAAAAATGAATTTTGGTGTTGGGTAGACAGGATACATTTCTACATTGCTGTCATTCCAAATATGCTGTATTCCAGCCTTTGTTATGGTACTATGTATGGGAATTAACATCATGATGTTTAGATTATGTTTATTATATTGTTCTGCCGCTTTTGTTATAAATTTTGAGGCTTTAGATTGTGGAGGATTACAGAAAATACCAGTTTTCTTTGTTCCAGCCTTAATTAACCATTCCTGTTTTAATGCGTCATCTTCCTTAGTAAAGAAATACTTACATAAATGATATCTTATGGTAGCGGCTACATCCAATCTAGGAGTTAAGTTAGCAAGTATACATAATTTTCTATAAAGTGATTTAGGAGTGTAATGTTCATCCGACTTGGACTTGTCACTTCTAGGACGTTGATGTAGTTGTTGTTTCATCTTCTATCCCAATGTACCATATAGGAAGCACTCTTATGATCCCAATCATTACAAACATCTGGATATTTTCTTTTATCAGTCCATTTAGTAAGACAATACCAACATCTAATGAATCTCATCAGTCTTCACTGGTTTTTGTAGGACTTCCTAAACGCATCCTAGCGGCTTTGCGGAATTCTTCCATATAGTTATCAGGTAGTTTTGGTCTACACTCTGTACATAGTTTTAGTAGTTTGGAATCATAATTGTTAAGGATACATCCACATTTACGGCATAATACCCATTCTTTTCTCAATATTTTTCCAACCATCCATGAACAAACAATGTAGCATTTTTGGTAAATATGGGATTAAAGGCAGTTACGAATACTCCACCATGAACACAATCTAAACGTTTAATAGTCATTGATATAGACCCCAATGTACGAATACTCCGCAGGAAGGTATACTATATTTGTTACCAAAGTGACAACTTCCATAAGGGCATGAATCAGATTTATTTCTATAAACTTTCATTTTCTTATCAGATTCCAGTGAATAAACATCCCTCTCAACATTCGCATTTCGAAATTTGGATGGACTGAACCTTTTTTACAACTATCTGTTACAGGATCACATCTGATTATATTCACAACACTTGAAGAACCTAGTAATATATTAACCTTTATGCTACCAAAAATTACCCTTGTCTGAACAATCTAGATGTGATCCACAATTTGTACATATTAGGTGGCATGTCTGCAATCTAGACATTTTAAAGTTACACCTTGGACATGTAACTGGTGAATCTCCCTTTTTCATCTCTTGCATCTATTCTTCCATCCTTAATCATATGACATTTTCTACATAACCATTCCCAATCAGTTAAATCTCTCTTATATTCTTGACTTATATTAGCCAAATCAATCCATCCTTTTTTATGACAATTTTCACAGACTTTAGGTTTTGGTTTATATCTTTTGACCCATTCATGCAATGCCTTTAACCCAACTTCATCTCCCTTCCATAATGGATTTTTCTTTCCTAATTTAGATAGGGAGTATTTTATTTTCTGTTCGGGTGTTCTTTTTTTCCCTAATCCGGATTTAGACATGTTTTCTCGCCACTCCTTAGAAAATAGTGGTCTTTTCTTCCCTTGTAATGCTTCACTTAGATGTCTTCTATGTTCTTGAGTGAAAATAACCATAAATATACTTCAATATCAATCATTTAAACTTTTAGAGAATGAACATATGCTACAGAACATATGACAAGACTGAATAGGAACCATTTTCCTGTCACACTTGGGGCATTTTATTATTTCTTGCAATTTTACTAAGGATAATATTTATGAGTATAAAAATTATATGTTTTTCCGGTATTAAACATACTTTTTACGAGCATTAACTGGTTATATCTATCAGATACTCGTATATTGATTGCTTCACCCATTTCGTAATCATATTTATGGATATTCATAGTTTATCGTAATCTACACGCCATAATTCTAACCTAGCAAAATCTTTGGCAAGTTGTCTTCCACCAGAAATTAAACATCTATTACTTATTATCAAGGTTGTATATCTTGTATTTTCAATACCTTTCAACTCATGTGTATAATAACTGTTATCTATATTCATTTCTTGAAATAGATTCTACTCTTTCTGGTTATTCCTTTGGATACCTGAATATCCTTTAACTCTGATTTTACCAGATTCTTTTCTTCTAAAACAGCAAGCCTTTTTTCTGCGGAATTTCTGGTTATTTTGAAATATCTTGCTATTGCCTGTGAGTTTACCCTTCTACCACTGTTTATCAGGTTTAATATCTCATCATTGAGATTTCCCCTTTCTACAATCTCTGGGAAATCACTATATGATAGGCTTAGTTTTTTCATTAGAATTCAAGCACCGATGGTTTTATATCAATATCTATGATATATGGTTCTATAATAATCTTACCGTTGGATTCCACTATGACTTCAACCATTCCTATGTTTGGAGCGGTTCCACCCATACCATGTCTGAACAAGTGACCATCTGGGAACTTCCAAGCAGGAGTAATAAATCCTTCACTGTGAGGGAATTGCAACCTAAGATAATAATGAACATGTCCTCTGGTTATAACGTCAAATTTATGGTATTCATTTTGGTTTAGTTTGGTAAATACCATTTCACTCGCTAGTGGTGTAGAACGATACATCTCTTTCTTGCTGTGTCCTACATGGTGTGTCATGTTGAACAGTTTGCCATGTATTCTGAATAATGCAAAGTAATCTGTAAGTGCCGCCTGAGTCTTTTTAGCATTAGGTGTAACTTCCTCAGAATAATATGCACGGTATCTTCTAGCACCTATTTTTCTTGCAACAAGTTCATCAAAGTTTGTTGCACCACGGGTTACATGGTAACCTGAACCTCTGGTCATTACTATGTTTTCAGCACCAAACATCTTGAACAGTTCACAAGCATTTTCAGCCTGATCATTGAAGTTCGTAGTCCATGATTGGACTCCAATCTGCTTGAAGTTGTCTCCATCTACTGGTTCACCATTTATTCCAAGAACCAGTGGTTTTTTGGTTATTCTATCAAGACATTCTTCCCATCCAGAAAATAATTTTCTTTGTAAACGATTAGGATCTAAAGACTGGTCATTATCAGAATTAAACATGTAATCCGGATGACATACTGCCATGGATGAACCTACATGTATATCAGAAATAAAAACTGCATTTTTGGAACTTGTCTTTCGTGCCACTAGGGATTAATAATTATACATCTATTTAAATGTATCTTGGATTAACAGCAACCACAGTCAGAATCGTTTTTTGAACAATCCTTGGAGTTTTGACAGTCACATTCCCCACAGTTGCATGATGGTGTATTTGCCATAGCAACATTTATAAAGAACAACCTATATTTAATAATTACATGGTCAATAAGATAAAACCAGAGAACGAGAATACTACGATAGCAATATCAAAGATACTCAAAGCCAAGTTAAGATTCTATGCGGCACCTACAAAGATAACAAAGATGGGGCAATGTTATGAATCAGATGATAAAGTCCTTGCTAGAATATTGAAAGAATATATGGAGACCCATAAACTAGAGAATCCCGTTCCACATTCAACTTATCCTCAACAGGCTCAGGAAGTGAAAGAAAAAGTAGAAAAAACCATCAATCCACCTAGTACAGTTCCAGATGTAGAACTTGATATTGATAGTATAATGAATCCTAGTACATTTTAGGATATGCATGTTACAGCAAGTCCAGAGGGATTAGTGAAGGAAACCACTGAATCAATAGAGGAAATTTTATACAGGATGTGTCATACTAATAACATGTATGGTAAATATGATCCCACTGAAGATCAGATACGACTTAATGCATTATATCAACTTTTACAAAAAAATAGAAATGCATCAGGAGCAAGAGGTTATTATAAACCTAAATTGGAATTTATAGATACTAGTAGCCCTCAAACTTAGGCTTTTTAGTAGGAACTCCATGTTTTGCTATATACAAGTTCCTGCAATTAGAATCACAGTATAACCTCTTTGTACCCTTGTAGCGGTCAGGTAGTTGGGAGTTGCATTGTAAGCAGTTACCGTTTTCTTCCCTAGCCATATCTATCGGCAATCTCCTTGGATCTCTTAGCAAGCCATTTCTTGGCTTCCTCATTGGACATGTATTTGGCACCGGAGATTATTCCTTGGGATGATGGAACACCTGTTTTTACTACTTTGGGTTGTTCGTTAAGAGGATCATTTTCACCTGATATTGATGTTTCTCCTGCATCAACTTTCTTTTTGGAATCAATATCCTGTTTTACATCACCGAAAGACATTGGTTTTGCGGCTCTCCAATCGTCTAGTTGAGTACCATAATCTTCCTTGCTATTGGAACCACCTGTTATATTTGAATAAGGTTGTTCTGGATGTTCTTCTCCTGCTGAGAAAGTATTATTCTGTTCATCATTATCTGCTATTTGTCTACCATCCCGTCTCTTGTTATCCTGTGGATTCTGTAGTTTGCCATTGATACCTCTGGATGGATTATTATGATTTGTTTGGTCTGCATATTTATTTTTGGCACCTTCAAAGTCTGTAGTATTGCTTGGGTCATCAGACTGTTGGTTTCTTCTTGTAGTTTCAAATGTAGATTCGTCTCTAAGAATTTCTTTTAGTTCCCTTGGGAAGTGTTCCCATTGCTTGTTTACATAATAAGCAGTATCTCCCACTTTGGCTTTTTGTAACATCCAATTCTTGTAAGAATCTGGGATATCCTTCCATAAACCATATACGGTGTAATCTTCTGCCCTGTGAACATCCTTTGTTAGTACTGTATCATATTTGTTTTCCGGGGTTAATATTAATGCAACTGATCTATCTAGTTTTACTAGGATACCTTCTCTGGTTCCATGGTTATATTTTACTCTCTCTCCAATCCTAGCATTGGTTTGTATGGTATTGATTTCATCTGCTGTAAGTACAAAATGAGGTACATGTGAAGTAGGCTGTTTTACGGCTGGCTCTTGAGAAGCAGTCATATAAGAGGCTTTCTTTTTATCAGAATCCCCAAATGCTTCATTATAGGCATCTTGGAATTCTTTGCCTTCTGGAATGAAAAGTCTACGACCACCGGCAGTTACCCAATGACCGTTCTTTTGTCCAAATAATTCTTCATCAGGTTTATTATCAGGCATATATAAAGGGATTGATTGTTATTACTTATAAAGTTTTCATAAGGTTTATATATAAGTTGTGTTTTTGTGAGGACATATACCATCTATTCTAGAACCCCAATTACAATTCATACAATAAACTCGGAATCCTTCAGGGAAGTTATGCCCAACTAACCATGAATAGATTGTGATCATTCCTATCTCCTTTCTATGTTTGGCTCCATCACCATTCTCATGATCAATAGTCAAGAAACCATAGTTAGATTCTTTGCAACAGGCACAAGACATAGAACCATGAGAATAATGGAAAATACAAACAAATTTTTGTAACATACTTTTAATTCTATTAGTATGTTTTTTTCTTCTTTGGTTGTTCCTATTTCTAACTCTATCCTTTTCTGTTGTAGCAGGTCTAGTATAATTTCTATGTGCTTTAGACCAATCAAAACTCATAATATATTTAAATGTTATGGTGTATAAAAAGGTTTAAATCTTATCCAAATATACCTTTGGCATCCAATATGAAGATACGATTACCTGATTCTACGGATTTACAGGCTAATGCTAGTGAATCTGCACAGTCATCCGGTATTTCAGAGGTTACACGCATTTTATTACCTTCTGTATACTTTTGCTTGAGATATGTTAATTGATAAGCGGTTTTACTCCCACCATGAAGGAATATACGTTTATTTTCAAATAGCATCCTCAAGTTTTTGTACAATATTTCCTGTTCCTCGAGCGACATAATTACTGCCCTAATCCTCATATTTCTAGCATTACAAATATCTATAAGTCCACCGTTATGAGTCCAAAATGTCATTCCGTTTGGAAATCTGGTTAGTATATAATGAGTATCGGAATCTACTATAATATTATAAACATCTTCCATGCTTTCAATTATTGGTTGTGGTGTAAAAACTTTAGAATTAACTCTCCACTCATTAATTATATAAGTATCATGTTTTCTAACTAGAATTCTACCATTATCTATAACAGAAGTAGAACCTGCTTTCTCTTTTATTCTAAAACCACAATATTTGCCCGTTTTATATATTATCTCAGTTAAATCATTCGCTAGTTGTTTACTACTTGTAACATAATTATTGTCTCCTTTATGAATCCAACCATCACCTTTTCTAAATTCATTTAAAAACATACTCAGATATTTTGGGGATGCATTTTTGATTATATCTGGTATTTTTTTAGTAAAAGCCCTCTTAATAGTTTTATGATTATAACAATTAACTTCTAACCAATCATGTAATCTTTTATCATGAATTGAATAAGAGTATTCACCCGATTTACTTCTTCTTATATTAAAATTTAAACCCAATTTATTCAATACTCTCATAATATCTTTATTTTTTGTGCTTTTCTCTGACTGTGATATGGTTATTCTATAACTATTTAGTTGACTATCTAAGTTGCCTTCACTAATAAACCAACCTAAAAATTCACATAATATTTCACCATCTATCAGTAAATCAGGTTTTGTTGGATAAGATCCACCATGTGGTTGTTGCTTTATATGTGATGGTAAATATAAGACTGGTTCTACTCCTTTCCATTTAAATTCAGTATCAAAATAAACTAGTCCTCTCTGTAATACATGTTCCCAATTTCCAAGTTTAAATGGGTATTCTTTTCTGGTCTTGTAAGGAATCACATGAGACCAACTAAATCCATAATCACCGGATTTTATTGTTCTGGTATTAGATATTTTTGATAGATGGAGTATTTTCGATGGTGACATATATCCTTCTTTGTTTTTACTATAAACTAAATCATTTTGGGTTATATCTTCTATTTTTTTCCATCCTTTATCTGTTAATAATTCAGTTCCTTTAATCAAACAACCCACTCCACTACTATCTAAATATGCCATCTGAACGTTATACTTGTCTATAAACTTTTGTATGGTTCCAGCCAAGTCTACTAGATTACTTTGTGCCTCTGAATAGGTTTCTACAAGATGTACAACATCGTTTCTGTCTACCCCTATGATTTGGAATACTGTTTCATCCTTACCTTGTCGTGCAATATCACAGCCCATATAATATCTAGTAATAACCATAGGTTCTTTTGGTTCTTCCATGGCTTCTTCTATCAATTTCCTTGGGATAAAAGAATCTCCAATTTCTAGGAATTCTCCCTCAACTTCCATTTTATATTGTTCTTTAGTAAGTTGTTTAGTGATCTGTTCTAGGAAGTTAGGGTCTTCTTTTATCAAAGGAGAATCAGTTGATTTTGCATGGAATTCTATCCATTGACCGTTTGGATTGGAAGGTCTGGAATTCATGCAGGCATTATAGAAAAATCCTACTGGTGAATATGGTGTTGAAGTAAGCCATACATGTACCTTGGTAGCCATACCTGCTGGCATCAATGCGACTATAACATTTTCTGGAAGAAAAGAACATTCGTCTGCTATTATAATATGTGGTGAATAACCTCTGACTGAAGTACCTTGTTCTCCTGCGGCTCTGGTGTATATTCTTGAAGTTCCTTTTCCGTTTGCAAAAGATAAATGTATTTCTGAGGTAGTTTCTTTTTTGATGTTTTTGGTCAAGAGTTCACTTCTATGTATCAAAGTTTTAATACGATCTAACATGTTATTTGCCTGATTCTGGGTAGGTGCTACAATTACAATATCACAAACATCAATTACCCTTTCGTGCATCATTGGGGCAAAATAGGCAAAATGTATAGTCTTTACTGCGGTACTTGTAGTTTTACCGTGCTGTCTTCCTGAACGGTATACGATGAATCTTTCCTTACAGTCTACATAATTTGCGTTGGTTGGAAACATATCCATTTTTAGAAACACTTTGGCAAATACTGAAGGCTTGTCCATACATTGATCCATTAATTCAATCAATGCTTTACGGTCTGCCGCAGTCTGTAGAGTTGGTCTACCCGCTGTCATTGCTAGTATTCACACTTCCTTTCTTGGTGGCTTCAAGCATCTGGAATATCTGTGTCATGTCTTCCCCTGAACCGATTTCTGCCTTGACTGCTCGTATGGTAGTCTTGGAGCGGAGTTCATTCCATAATTGCAACCTTTTAACAAAACTGTCTATTTCTGCCCTAGTATTCTTATCAGGAACGTTACCATCTATCTTGGCTTGTGCATAGGCTAGTACAACATTTTCAAAGCCTTCCTTTATGACATAATCCAACATGTATTCTACAGTCTCGGGATTTCTTGTATCCAGTTCGGCACAGAGTTTCTTGGTGTCCTTTCTTATGGTACAAACGGAATCAGGTGCATATACTGGACATCCACCCCTACCACCAGCATTGATGGCTCTATATTTACAAGTATTACAAAATGCAGATATACCCTTTTTTGCAAATTTTAAATGCTTGGCAGAATTAAAAGGTGAAACAGTCTTTCTGCCATCTACAGAAGCCTCTATTTTACCGTCCACTTTCTTTAACTTCATCTGTTCGTTACTTATAGAATCCTCTGGTTGTTCAGACAATTTGATAAATAATGAAACGAAAAGGTTATATTTATAGAACGTTTAGATTTGACGGGGTGGGATATATCCTCTACTTGATACTGCTGTGTGAGGAATCCAATCAAAATAGTCTTTCTTATAAGGGAATCTACGGATTGACATTCTTATCATAAATATGTAATTCATCAAAGAGTGGTAGATAGTGTAATGCCAATGAAGCCTTTAATAAACCTTCATGTCTTCCGAATTTTATCTCCAAAAAGGATAGGTTACATTTCTTGACATAATCCTTACAGAGATCCATGGAATCCTGTATGGCACCATAATCTGTCACATGGACTTCTTCATATCCATCATTGGTTCTTAGTTGTAGTTTCCCATTTCTGACAGGGTTTAACCATGTTGAACTATCTACTGATAGTGGTGGTTTTTCCTGTTTTAACCAACGGGCTTTCGCCAATCCATGGTAGGAATATTGTCTATCCAGAGAATTATAGCCCTTGTCTTCTTCTTCAATTCCGAGTCCTTTGCCCAGAGCGATAGTGTTGGATCGAAGGATGGGTCTAATAAAATTAATTGCAACCTCATAGTCTTCATGTAGTATGGGTACCACATTAATATCTCTTTCTAATGCCATATGATAATAGGACATGGTTCTTCTTATTTCCCCGGGTTCGTCATATTGTAGAGCCATATTATAGTTATCCTTGTTTTCCTTTACGAAATTATAATATTCCTCTGCCTCAAATTTTCTTGCTCCCGATCCTGTGTTTAATATGACTCCGGAGAACCTTTTTCTGAAATCCTTAATATTCTTCTTAACAAATTTATATGATACAGCAACATTTTTGATACCAGATTGTTCTAATATATTGGCTTGGGTTCTGTTATCTGCTATGAAATAGAATAAAGTCATTTTTTACCAAATAATTCTCTGGTTTGTTTATTCATTCCCCAAATAGTAAATCCGATAGGTATTACTACTAAAAATAGCATACCTATTATAAAACCAGTTAAATGGAAATATATTGTTAGTGGTAAAACAACACCAAATCCTATACTAACCGTAAGAATTAATGCTATAACATAAATCTGAGTAGCAAATGTACCCCAAGGGGAATAATCTTTACTTAGCAAAGTCTAATCCATCCTTGTTGAAACACATTGAATAATATGGGCAGTAACTATTACACATCCATTGGATTATCAGTCTGGGTGGTAACTGTTTTGCTTTTAAATATCCAGTCAGTTGGATCATTCTGTTCTGCATGTACTTTTTAGTGGTCTCTATAGGGTCTAGGTCAAATGGTAACATCTTTGGATTTTTGAACTTGTCTGCATAATCCAAGGATAATATACACCCTGATTCTGCATCTATTCCTCTTTCTCTCAGAACCATTAATCTGTACATGGATAGTTGTGATTTATGCTCTGGTTTTAACCCGTCAAACTGTTTATTGAGTAACATAGATTCAGGCTTGGATAGTTTGGTCTTTTTGTCTGCTATTATATAATTCTTGCCGTCTGATAACAACATGATATCATCGGGTTTTCCTACAACAACATTATACCAGAATTCATCCTTTCCTGAAAAGTCTGGGTGTGCCTTTAATGTCTTTTCATATGGATATGTTTTGTCTTCAAATGGTGAATATATGATAGGCTGTTCATGTAATTCTATGGTAGTTAATTGTGAGTGTGAGTGTACTATATTACCACAATAAAAATTCTTGGCAGTTTCACCATCCATTCTTGGGGCTGGGTCTCTCTTGGAATAATAGACATTCCTACCACATTTTGGATTTATCAAGTCGGAAACATGAAATATGCCTTCCCTTTTTCCGGATATGTTTTCTACTACGGCTTGGTTGAAGGCAATAAACACATTATCAGAAATAGGATCAGAAGTCATCCGCAGAGGACTCCTGTTCCAGATTTGTGACACTTTGCTGTGTCATTAACATGTGGTACTAGCATACCATTTTGTTGCACAAGAGTAGTTAATAAATCTATCTCTTTTTGTTGGTTCTGGATTATCTGTTGTAGATGTTGGTCTTGTGACTGTCCTATGGAAACAAACTGTGGGAAGAAGAATTTTAGGATATTCTCTATTTCACAAACTGTTTCTATTGTAGGACTTGTGGCACACTGAAATCCATTACCTTGTGCATGGTCATAGTTACCATAGTCTGTTGCACTTATTGGGGCAACACTTGAAACTAGAAATATACTAGCCAAGACTATTCCCATGGTTGTTATGATTTTATTCATGGATTATATAATAATCCCAGACAAATATAAATGTTACTAAAATATCTTTTCTATGCTGAAATTGAATATCGCTGAAGGCTCTGTTAAAATACCAGAATTGTTATATAGTAAGAAAATTCCTTCCCAATTTCCGGCATTTGCTAATACCGTATCACCTGTTACCAGAGTATATGAAACCTGTCCTGTCCCACGATTTGAATAGGTACCAGAACCGTTAATTATCAAAGTACCATCTGGTTTCCAGACATGTATCTTTACTGTTGCGTATGTGGTAGTATTGGATAAATCCTTGACATTTCCAGCCGAATCCTCTATGGTTGCAGTTATAGTATCCACTTCACCCACATATACGGTATACTTTAAATTCCTTCCAGTTTGATTTTGTGACATCTAACTTTTACTCTCATCCTTTAGTGTTTTATCCTTACTTATAGATTTTATAGTGTTATTTTTATCCAATCCGGGTATATTTTGTATATTAGTTTTACCTTTCAGGGATAGGTTTCTTGTTATTGATGATGATATAGATTTGGATAGTGTTTTGATACCTTTAGTAGAATTGATAGAAGCTGAAGATATGGATTCCAATAAAGTCCTTATGTTTTTACTGGAATTAAATGAGGCTGAACTTATATTTTCTGATAGTTCTTTTATCTTCTTGGCTGAATTTACAGAGGCTATTGATATTGTTGTTGCTACCTGACGTAGTATAAGTGATTCAGTGAATAAGATAGAAACTGATTCTACTAATGATGTTATGGTTTCAGGTATTATAATAAAAATATTCTTGGATGCCGATTCTGTCAGATTTGTAAAGGTTTCTGATATGGTTCCAAAATTGATAAATTTAGAGGTAGATTCTACTAGGGAATTCATGGTTTCCTGAACTGTCATGAATTTTTGTTGGTTGTTTGAATCCGTTATGGATATGATAGTTTCTGCTGAATTTAGGGATACACTTTTTTGTTGGGCTTCTGTAAGATTGGTTATGATTTCTGAAGCCAAATCATTTGTTTTCTTTGTAGAGGTTTCTGTTAGGGAACCCAGAGTTTCAGATAGTGAATCAAATGTACTTTTTTGTGTAGTTTCCACTAGGGAATTGATAGTTTCAGAAGCCAAGTCTGTAGTCTTTTTTTGGGTTGTTTCGGTTAAAGTGGTTATTGTTTCTGAAGCAAGATCATTGGTCTTTTTGGTGACAGATTCGGTTAGGGCTGATAAAGTCTCTGCTACTGAAATAATGAATAACTGTGTAGTAGGAATAAAATGTCTGTGATTTCCCATATAAGAATCACATCCTTATAATGTTTAAATATTATACTAGGTTACTTCTTCCCGTTCAAAGGATACTATTCTATTAGTTCCTGAAGTCTGTTGAGCCGTAATCATGTATTGGTTTCCCTGTAAGAATGGCACATATATAGCATCCGATTTTACCCCCGTATAGGTTTTATCATATACCAAAACCTTCATGGCACTATCAGGATATGTGTATAGGTCTGATACTTCTGCTGAAGATAGTGCTCTTGTGATTAGTCTTAAATCATCAATTTCCGCCACAAGTGGAGCGACAAAATCTTGGCTTCTTGCTCCTATAACTGGACTGTTTGAATTTATGATTGTCAATAGAGCAAGTGTATCCGAGTTTGTAGTTGTTGTTACTACTGCTCCGTCTACATACATGGCAACTCCTGAAGCCTTTCCGCTTCCGTCATAAGTTATAACCATTTGATGATATAATCCGTCATTGATTGCTGTATTAGATGTGACTCTCAAATAGTTTGAACCATTATTGAACAACTCAAATGTACATTTTCCAGCGGCTATATCTCCTATTTCTAATCCCCAATTTTTGCCACCACCACCTGTAATGCCCTTGTTTATGACTACATAAGCATCTGTACCTGTCATTCTTATCCAGAAATATATCGTTAATGGCTGTGTCCATTCATAGTTGAAAGTTGCAGAAGTTCCTACTGTTATATATTCTGAACCATCAAAATTAAAGTGAGTGTTTGGTACATTATAACTTCCGCTAAGTGCTCCTGTCACATAGGTCATTGTTCCAGTTGGTGAACCTGTCGAACCTTGTCCTGAATAGTCATATAGATCACCGTCAAATTTCCAATATCCTACTTGATGAGTATTTGCAAATCTTCCCGCATTGATAGCGTTGATTTCTGCTGAAGATACTACATAGTTGAAAATTTGTACTTCATCAATTAAACCTGTATAAGCAAATGTTCCAGTTCCACTTGCTCCAATAACTAAATTATTTGTATTTTGAATTGTTGCTGATAGATTATTAGTTCCCACACTCAAAGATTTACTTACTCCATCAATATAACAGGCTAATCCAGAAGCAAGTGAAGTTCCAGCATAAGTTATTATAATATTATGCCAATTACCGTCATTAAGTGACTGTCCAGTTGTATTAACATCAATTTCATTAGTTGAGGCTGTGTTGATTATTCTTATTTCTAAATTACTTCCGCCCAAAAGATTAACTTGATAACCTTTAGTAGCACTACCATTGTCTTTAGAAACTAAAAACTGTGAAGAAGATGTAGTTGTTTTAATCCAGAAACTTGAGGAAAAACTATTAGTTCTCTCAAAATTATATGGTGTTTGGTTATTTACAGTAACATAACTAGAACCATCTAATGATAAGGCGTTTCCTACTGGAAGCGGGGTAATATAATTAGAACCTGTATAGTTGTATAGACCTAATACTTGGGAAGCGGTAAGAGCTGCATTATAATATCTCATTTCATCTATTTGTCCAGTTAATACATCTGATGATAGATTAGCGTCTATTCCTATAATTGGTTTATTAGAAATTGAAAATGTACCTATTGAAGCACTTGAACCTGTTTGATCTAATATCCCATCTACATAGAATTTTAATCCAGTAGTATTAGCTGAACCGTCATAAATCCATGTTACTAAATGCCAGTTTTGGTCACTGATTACTGTTGATACTCCTGTTGTTGTGGTTGAACCACCACCCGCACTTGTCCATCTAAATTGAAATCCTAAAGTTCCAGTAGAATTTATATAAGCCAAAAATCCATTACCACCTGTAATATTATTATATATTTCTGGACTTGTTGTTAGAGTTGGACATTTTACCCAAGCAGAAATAGTAAATGCTGTATTCTGTGCATTAGATACATTATTGGCTAGAGTAATTAATTCTCCACCATCAAAAGTATGTGATTGTGCAAACTTACCGTTCATATATAGTGCTGATACTTGGGCTTGTGTAAGGGCAATGTTATAATATCTAAATTCGTCCAGTCTACCTGTAATTTTTGATGTTCCATCTCCCGCAGCTCCTAAAGATAGCTTATTAGCCCCACCCAATGTAGTGTTTACTGTTATTGCAGTAGTTTTATCGAGAACACCATTTATGTAAACAAGAGCATTTGTTCCATTATATACCGTTGTAATATAATACCAAGTATTAACTGATAATGAAGTTGTAGAAATCACTGTTGTAGTACTACGATTTGAGAAATTTAATTTTCCTGTGCTATCAAATAATAATAGAAATGAATTTCCAGCAACTTCGTTACCATATTCTGTTATAACTTGATTTCCCGAAAAAGCGGGAAAATACACCCATGATGAAACACTAACTACATTTGTTCCAGTTGGTAATCCAGTATCAGAGGCAGTAATATAACTCGAACCATCAAAAGAAAAAGCACTTCCTTCCTGTCCTGTTACATAGGTTGCAGTTCCAGCAGCTAGAGTTCCATTGGCGGCGGCTCCTGTACTATCATTTAGGTTACTTTCAAACTTGTATAATCTTTTTAGATTAGTATGATAAGTTATTGTACCGTTATTTGCTCCAACACTATCATTTACATTTCCATCAAATTTCCATTGAGATACCCATGAAGAAATATTTGTAACCGTTCCATTATTTCCACCTACACTATCAGTTACATCTCCGTCTAACTTCCAATGAGATACATCATCTACTTTGTTATAGACTCGTAATCGTATACTTTCCCCCGCTTGGAGTGCCTTAAGATATACATAACTAGCAAAATGTTTCATGGTTGTACCTACGATCTTGAATAGTGAATCTTCCGAACCATCCATAACTGTTGAGCCAGTGAATTTGGTTAATACCATTTTACAACAAATATCCTATAATGGTTCCAACCATCTGGGGAGGTGTTCCTGATACTGCGGATATATTAATATCATATGATTTAGATCCATTTCCTATCAACTGATCTCCTTTTATTATGAATGGGGCGTTTGATGGAACGCCTGAGCCATCACTACCATAAATTGTATCTAATACTGTTCCATTATTTCTTAATTGTGCTGTACATGTTCTATTAGCGGCAGTGGGTTGTAATCTTAAAATAGCCTTATATAAAATAAAAGTTGAACCATTTACAGGTGTATATGATGCGATTACCCCCGATGCATTTGCTGTTCCTGTTACTATGACCAATTTACCCTGTGATGATTTATTCGCTAAGAACTCTATCTCCGTTTGACCATCAGTTATATCACCCAAGGCTTATCAATAATAACATTTAAATAGTACCTATTAAATATTATATTTAGATTCTAAAAGATTTATATTTCTACCCACCGGTTATAGTTATTGTCAACTGTATTTGATCCCCGGAGTTTAGATTTGTACTTGCGAATGTAAACTCATGGTTCATTACACCTGATGAGGAAGCATTAAACAAAGCACCTTTTTGTACTGCCGTAAATGTACCGGAAGCAGTAAATGTTTTTGACAGAGTGGTTACGTTTGTACTAGCAGTATGTGTGATGGTTGTACATTGTGCTCTTTGTAAACCATTTGTCACTATTTCAGAAGCAAGTGAAGTATCTCCTGCTGATGGTACGGCTGAATCAGTAGTTAATGCTAGATAATTGGATCCTATTGTTGCTACTGAAATGGATGATGTAGAACCTGTAGAAGTTGCGGTATATCCTTGATAATGTATGAAATCCACTCCACCTGTATTATGTACATTATCCCGGTTCTTTTGCACAATCTCCCAAGGAGAGTATGTTTTATCTGGTTGTAATCTTCTTACCTTGACAGTAACAAATCCTTTTGTCCTTCTTATACCCTGTTGTACTGGTATGATCATTTTATTCCCAGCCTCTTTTTACAGTCACTACAATATGCTGGATGAAAAGCACCATTGAATAATTTACCTTCATAGTCTTCAGGATTTTCCAGTTGTTGGTTGCAATCCTTACACTCTAATCTGGTTGATTGATGAACATGATCCTTCTCGGCTATATGGTTTTCCCACCAATCAGAATCTCCCGATTCATCGTGTAAATAGCAGTGATGAGAATGGCTTGTGTTTACAGTCACATGAACTATTGACGATGTTGCAGTATTGCCTGCACTATCTGTTGCAGTTGTCTGGAATGTATGTGGTCCATCAGACAATCCCGTTGCTGAGAAAGTCCAACTTGATGCAGTTCCAGATGTTGGTTGCAATGCACCACCATCAACTGAGATCTCTGTGCTTACCAAGTTGGTGTCAGATGATGTACCTGAAAGACCAACTGTTGATGAGCCAGTGATTGAGTTGTCTGCTGGCGAAGATATTGCAGTTGTTGGATTGGTTGTGTCAACAGGCATATATATAAAGGTTTTGATTTTGGATATAAAGATTATTTAGGAGTTGTTTGTTTTGATATATGCCCTGTCATTTTCCACTATCTTTTGGCTGGATGAATTATCCAAATCATATGCGTCAAAAGCCCATTCTCCTACATGTATGTCAGTCTTACCGGCTGGATAATACCATGTTATTGATTTTATCAATAGTGGTGCATTTGTACCGTTTAATGCGTTACCGTTTACATCCACTACGTTGTAATTGGTTGTGTTTATCTTCTTGACGTTATTGATTACATTGGCATAGTAATTAGTCCTGATTGAACTTAACAGGTTGAAGGAATTTACTGTATGTCTGGTATTGATATCCTTGAAATTGGCTATATAATTAGTCGCAAATGTCTGTATCTTTGTCAAGTCTAACAACCCAGAGAAAGTGAATCTCTTGAAATATCTTCCTATGTTTGTTATACTTGTTGCGTCATTTGTACGGAAATATACATTGGCAACATCATCATATGAATATGTGAAAATATATGTATGTCCTGCTGTCAATACAGTAACGAAATTGACTTTCTTTGCATTAAAATCTACACTGAATGTACCTGCTGTAACTCCGGAAGAATCCATTTTCATATATGTTCCGGCAGTAGAATCCTGTACCTGCATATTGTAGGGATATTTACCACCTGTTAGAGTATGTGAAGTTTCTCCACCTGCGGCGGCAAAAGATTCTGTAAATGTTGCATTATTTAAACCACCAACTACTTCAATATCATTTACGGTATTGGTATCATCATTTCCATCATCTGTGATATTATTTACATTGTTCCTGTATACCGGATAGTTGTTTGGTTGGTTTGAATCATTGGAGTTTACTCCTATGTTTTCCACTGTCAATATCCTTCTAGGTGAGGTATGAAAAGTCTTGTTTGATATTGCGGCAAGTAATATGATATTAGAAATCAATGATCCAGTAGCAGTATAACTAGGACTGAAATTAGATGTACTTAGAATTGAATTATCAAATAGTAGGAATCCTGTAGAATATTGTTGTATTATATCAGTGATTATCTGGTTAGCGTTCTTTGCTGTGTAGATGTTGGTTACTACTGATGGATTTATCTGTGCGTCTAATAGAACCTGAGCAAATGCCTTGGCATAACATGTCTTGTAGGAAGTCTTATCATCTATCTTCCAAATTTCTCCACCGAATTTCATTGTCTGTGGCTGTCTTAATGCAGTCAAAACATTGGTAGCATCATTGGTAGAAAGAAATCCACCACAGTATATCCTTATTTGTGATAGTGAACCACTGATTAATCTCCTGTTTAGAACGGTATCCGTGTTATTTGCAAAGACTAACTTGTTTGCGGTATTAGTGAAATCACCAGTGACACCAGTTACAGGTGTTCCATCGGATACTCCATCTACGTATAATGTTACTGTATTGTTATTATCTCTTGTTACTCTTACCCAATGAAAAGCACCATCATTTACTTGTACCGTACCTGTTATACTTGCTCCGTCAGGTGAAGTTAAATGCCCACCACTATAACAATCAACTTTTGCTACTGCCGTTGCTCCTGATGTCATATATATTGCTATACCTATAGTTCCGTTTTCCTTGTCCAAAAGATATTTTGTATTTGCTGAAGTATCATTACATTTGAATCGTATCCAAATATCAAACATTCCAGAGAAATCCAGTATAGATGTAGAAGTTCCAACAAACTGTGGATTTGCAGTCAATCCTATACATTCATCACCTGCGGCATTACATGTAAGTGTCCATCCGTTATCATTCCAAGAGAATCTGGTTGTTGTATTGGTTGATAACATATCAAGAGCATTACCAGATTCATCCATTAGTTTGTACTTGTTGGAATTATTATAATCCACACCTGCTTCTTGGAAGTTCCATATTCCCCTAAGATTGGTAATATTGGCTACATCCTGAACATATGCCAATGAATCACCAATATTTACATCCAATGTGATGGGAAGATCAATCTGTGCAGTATCTACAGCCCTTTCACCTTCTTGGTTTACTATGGCAGTAAGTGGTACAACAATATCTCTTTTGGATAGATTGGATTCTGTTATTGCCGCTCCGGAATATCTGGAACGAACAACCCTAACATTAGATTCCATGGTTTTATGTTACCTTTACCGATACTTCATCAGATACGTTACCAGAACCGTTTGACGATTTTGCTGAAATCTTGAAGAAATAATATACTCCTGAAGTCAATCCTGAAAATGTATATGGTGAAGCACCTGCTGATACTGCCGTACCGGAATCAAAGGTTGAAGTTGCTGTACGCTTGTATATTGTATATCCAGTTATCCCACCACCTGTATTAGATGGGGCTGTCCATGTTAGTGTGGCATGTGCGGCACTTCCTGAAGACACTGAAACTCCTGTTGGTTCTCCGGGCACATTGGCTTCAAATGCCGTAACTACATTTCCAGATATAAAAGATATGTTTGCCCTTATAGTTACTGGTTCTCCTGAAGATATTGGAAAGTCCATCTTTGTAATATATCCAATCTTCTGGTAGTATGGAGTTACTGGGACTGTCACATTATTAGTCAATGAATCTGCAACTTCAATCATATATGCATCTGTCAATGAAACAGGCTGTATCCTGTCAAAGAAGTTTAATTGTTCCCATATAGTCTTTGCTGATGTTCCTACGAAAGTATCATTTGGTGATGTTAATGTAGAATCATATAATAGAATGTTAGAAGTTTCTTCTTTTATTACCCATGATAAATTAATAGTGTTGGAGTTACCTTCCACTTTGATCAATATGTTTTGAGAATCATCCTGTTGTGGTATTGGTGTTGGTGTAACAGGAGTATCATAAGTTGGTGTGAAATTATCAAACACCTTTATCTGGTAAGTGATTAATCTGGTCTTACTTGTCGCATTGTTGATTTTGGAGAGATAAATATTGGTCATACCTTACGTCTCCTGTTATTGGATTCCTGTATTGTTTCCAAAATAATCTTCTTCAATGCTATTGGGTCTCCACCGTTTACGTTTATAATGATAGTATTTCCACCACCACGACCTGCTGGGGTTACTTGTTCAGAACCTCTTTCTCCCATAAGATATCCGGTACCTGTACGCTGTCCTATACCTACAACCGGCTCATTTATCATACCACCAGAAGCCATTGCTTTCAAGTGTGGAAAGGTCTTTCCTATACCACCACCTATTATAGGCAATGAAGCCGCCCAATCCCTTATTCCGTTGTATATACCAATGAAGACATTGGCTATAGTCTTGAATCCATCTGTTAATGTAGACCATACTGGTAACAAGATATTATTCATTCCTTTTAATATCACAGTAAAGAAACCACGCAATGCATCCCATATTGGTTGTAATGTATTTTTAATTGCAGTCCCAATAGTACCAAAAAATGAATTTAATTGACCCAATGGTTTGATTAGAAGATTTAATACTGATTCACCCACCATACTAAAGAATCCTGTAAGGGAATCCCATGCTTTTTTAAGGTCTGGTAATCCTTTGAAGATTCCAGAAAAGTCAGGGAGTTTTATATTTGTGAATATACTTGTGATACCATTTACGATTGTATCTTTTAGTGTTGAAAAGTCAGGGAGTTTTAATGTGGATAGATCAGGAAATCCCTTGAAGATTTTAGTGACGTCTATACTGGAAAAACCTTTGGTTATTGCACCTACAGGATCACTTAGAAATGCCCCCGCACCTGCAATTAATTCAACTATTGTTAGGATACCTTCACCTATGGCAGTACCATACTTTTGTGCAAAGGGTGCCATATATTTGTAGAATGGTAACATCACATAACGTAACAAGTAGACCATGATAGGTCTCAACATGAATCCAATAAAGTCACCTATCGGTCTGAGCATAAGCATTATACCCGTATTCAATAACTGCATCATGGCTTTCAGCATTGGAGATGAATCTACTATGATTCCAGCAAGTTTTTTCATGATATCGAATATGCCCATTATTCCAACAGACATTAATCCCAGAGTAGCAAGTTTTCCACCGGCACCACCACCAAATCCTTTGGATAATTGATTCATGGCAACCTGTAGTTTGTTGAATATGTTACCACTTGAACCACCGGAACCACCCATACCTATGGCGGCTTGTAATTTCTTTATAGCACGGTCTAAATCCTGATCCTTTAGTTTAATCTCTAGAACATAATCCGGCATGATATAATAATCCCTAAAGGTACTTTAAATATTTGATATCATTATTTATTGGATTTCATATGTTCCTGCATTTCTTCCATGTCTTCCCGTATAATACGTTCTATGGTCTTTAGGTACTTTATAGGCTGTCTGTCAGTTTGCTCTTTGTCCCATCCACATTGGCTTGCACAGAAGGCATAGATTCTATTAATGATTTCATCTGTTCCGTGTTTCCGAGCATTGCTATCGCCCACGATTCCAAGGAGTCCCCCAAAGGGTATGACGCAAGTATCTCTTTTACTATCAGATTCATTGTCTTCTTTCCTATCTTGTTTAGTTCGTCTCTATTGGGATTGAATGGAGCCTGTCTAATTGTTTTCTGTAGGATTTGAGAAATATAACCATCTATGTTGATTTTTATTTGTCCTGCAACTATGTTGGTAACATCAACCGTACTTTTCAGGATTTGAGAGAATTCACCATAGTTTAAATCGTCATCAAATATGATAGTGGCTTTGGTTCCATTCCAGTCAATCTCGAAGGACTTGTTAGCCATAACATATAAAGGTTGTGTTTGGGTGTATTTAAGTCTTTACTAACATTTATATAAAAGTCATGTTTTATCATATCTGCGAAGGATTGGCATATCCTCACCTCTATGCTGTTTTAGTGTTCGGGTCAGCACATCCTTAGCGACCTATTAATTATCCCTACGGTTCTGCTGAACTGTTATTATTGGCAGTAACCTTCATGTTTCGTATTGCAAAGTTCATTTCTTGGAATACGTTGTCTACTGGTACGGGGAAGTTTGTATTATGGTCTGCAAATCCTATTCCAGTTCCAGCAAAGGTGATTGCCCTCTTATTTGTTGAAGTCAAACCGTTATCAAATGTCAATGTAAAGTTTTGTACCTCTGCACGGTTTACAACATCATTCCAGAATTGAGCATCTATCCATGAACAGTTGAATTTGCCTGTCATGTCTAAGGTTTTTCTTACTACTGAACTAGCATTGGCACTTCCAATACCCCAGAGTAATTCAGCGTTGGTATTTAATGTAAGATCAACATCCTGTACTTGGGCAACCACAGCACCTTCATTGGTTTGTATGGAACCATGTACAAAAGTATATGGGAAATTAATGTCATCAGTTGGTGGAGTTGCAGTATATGTATTGGTACCTATCGTATTTTCCTTACCCCAGATTGCATCTGCTGTACATCTTACAACTTCATTGATACTGGTTTTAATGGAAACTTGTGATAATGCAACACCTAATGGTGTTCTGGTCAAATTGACTCCGGATGATTGTTCTCCTTGGAATCCTATATCGATTGAAGCAGTATTGATATTTCTTACACTGGAATTTGCAGATGGTGAAGAATCCCAAGTCCATACATATGGAGAAGAACCCGTCTTTGCACCTGATTCAAAAATTAGGTCAAGCCACCATGGATTAGACAAAACATATTCTACTGACATTTTTCCTTCATTTCTACCAAAAGCGAAACTCTGAATTTCCGGTGAATATAACTGTCCCAGATTGATACGGTTTACCATGAATTGCAACCCTGATATCTTTTGTTCCAGTCCAAATACTCTGGTCTTGGATGATTGTTCAGTCTGGAAGGCTGACTCTATTCCGTACTTTAGATAACCATAAACACTTGAACGAACCATATATATAAACCTATCGAAAACCGTAACTATTAAATATTGTGAGGTTTATATGATGATATGTGGGTGTGGAAATACTATGATGCTATGTGGGCATACAAAATAATTACTTCTAGTAGATATTTTGATGGAAAATATAGAACCCCGATTATTTTAGGGATTAATCCTTCGTAATTGGATATCAAAAACATGACGCCATAGGTTCCTATATTTGTCTGATAATGGGTGTTGCCCTATGACTAACAAATCTGAATAACTATTGTTATTGATATTGAACCTAGCATTGGTCTTTATCTGGTTGAATATTGCAGAAACCAGATCATTCAATCTATCTAGAGAGACATAAGTCCATATATCTATTGATATTGAAACCGTGTGGAAAGTGTCATCTGCGTGTAAATAATAATCCACTTTCTCATTATCAAGTTTCAAAAAGATTGCTTCTTTCTGGTCTTCTACTATGCCTATGGTCTTTTCATCGTATATGTTTTCTACTTGAGGAAAGTTATCCAATCTGGTGGTAACTAGGATGTCATGTAAATCCGTCAATGCTGTGTAACCTGCTATGTTAGTCATCTAAATCCTACCAAATCCTTTATGTTTTTTGCCAAGTTTTTGAATGAATTTCTTTTGTTTATACACTTTTCTTATAGGTCTTTTAACTTTTCTAATCTTTTTATTGATTTTCTTTATACCTTTCTGTATTTTTGAAGGTTTCTTCTTTAATGTTGGGATAAAGGTTCCACCGTTTGTGATTTCAATCAAGGATAGTTTGGTAAATCTGGTCATTGGTATGCCTTCTGAAGAAATGGAATTAACTATCTTTCCAGCAACTTCACGGGATTCTGGTTCTTTAATACCTAGTTTCTTTTCTACCCAATCTTTTATTTTATCAAATGGTGGTGGATTGCCTTTCTGTCTTCCGAATTCTATATTGTAAACATAATCCAAGTCTGACCCAACCATTCTTTTGATGTCATCATATGATATGGATTGTATAGCATTTCCTGTATATTCCTTGTCCATCTGGTGTAGTTTCTTTTGCATGATAAGGACAAGATCCCTTCCAACATCATCCGTGATTTCATGTATATCATGGATAGTCTTTGTACTGGATATACCAATAGGCTGTAGAGACATGTCTAAGTTACCACTTGTGCTTCTGTTCTATCCCAGATGGTTCTTTCTATATCCTGTCTCCAAATATCTACAATCTTTTCATATTCCAATCCGAATTCAGTACCAACTCCTAGTTTGTCCATCTTCCATGAAGTTGTAAGTAAGTCTATGGCAACCATCTTTATACAGACATCCTTGATATCACCCGGCACTACGGTTTCACCAAAACGATAAGTTATTTTTACCCTGTAATCTCTTAGGATAGTAAATAGATATCCTCTGAGGAATAATCTTCCATAGATAGTTTCCAAATTATAAGTACCGTTGAAATTACCGTTAAGTGTTATTGGTGAGTATGTTTGACCATCCCAAACAGATATAGAATCACCTGAATTTGCATCAAGATCCTTTATGGTTCTATGTCGGAGAAATATTGGTTCTCCCCAACCATAAGTATAAATAAGGGGTAGGTTATAAATTTCAGTGACAGCGACAGTACGCCAAGCGTGCCCTGTACGCCTGTCAATTTCATCTTCTTTTCTGTTTATGATATTGGCAACCTGTTCGTCATTAGGATAAGAAGTAGCGTTTATTGTAGTTCTTAGAAAATCACTCACGTCCTTAACCGAGCAGTAGTATGTCGTAGAAGGATTAGTCATATATAAAGGTATTCAGAAATGAATTTAAAGATTGTATCTATTCAAAGACTACAACATAACGTGCTGTACTTCCAGTCACGGTACAATAAATACCGTTATTGAATGTTCGGTTTATCAGAGGAATTGGAGTATTACCATCTGCCTCTACAAAGAATTGGGTTACACCTGTATTGTCAGTGGAGTCCAGAAAGTGTATTTTATCCCCAGCATGTGCTATTGTGACATAAACAGCCTTTACTACACCGGCAGTACCTTTTACTTTTACGGCGGTAGAAACATTAGCAATATCATTTAGTTGACCAACCATGATATCATAAAGCAGTCGATTTTAGTATTTATAGTTTATAGAGCAAGTATGTTCTGTTTTACCTTGGATATGATAGATTTCCTGTGAGAATTACATAATTGTAGTGTCACTATGTTATCTTTCTTTATATCCACACATATACAATCACAGGCAAAAACATAGTTTTTATGTATGTTTTGTATGATATCTTGGGATATTTCTATATCTGCTAAAAGAACCAACTAGAATTCTAGGACTACGAATGTAAAGGTCTTTGATTCTGTAATAGTAGAACCATCAACTACTTCTGTAAGTGCCTTGGAACTGTCTGAGGAAGCAGTTGCAGTAAAACATTGTATTTTACCAGTAGACTTGTTATATTGGAAAATAAGACCTGAATCGGTATATTCTGGAAGAACCCAGACATAAGCATCTTGTTGTATTCCTGCTGTGAGATCAGCAGTTACACCACCTGTTGAATAAGTATCTCCTGCACCAAATACTACTTTGACAGAATAGATTTTTGGATTTTTGGAACCCGGATTCAAAAGAGATTGAACAGATTTTTCCTTGTTTACATAAGTTTCGTAATCAGTTGTTGTTATTGTCAGTGTCATAGTATATAAACAGGTTACTAATATTTGTATTTAAAGATTATTCCCGAACAACCAGTGATATATTTCATGACACTCCTTACAGAAAGTGACTCCATTATCAAGATCCAAGACCAATTCTGGGTATTTTTCTTTGGGATATAAAATATGATGAGCGTGTGGTTTATGAGTAGATCCGCAGTTTTGACAGGTATTATTATCTCTCTTTTTAATACTATCAGCCCAATGGGATAAAGCATAAGCCATATCCCAAGAGTCTTTAAGTTGTGGATAGAATGGAAGTAGTTTTTCTAAAGATTTCTTATCTGATGCAAGTTTCTTTTCTGGGTTGTTTTTACGCCAATTTTTATAATAATCAGGATTATTTTTATTGAAGTTTTCATGATTTACTCTCATTCTTTCTTTATATTCCGGAGTATTTTTGATTTTTTCATATCTTTCTTTATCGACATTAGGATTTCGGGATTTCCACTCTCTTTTAATTTCTCTGGATCTATCTCTATTACTGATAACCCAATTTTTATTATTCTCATCTAATTCTGGTTTATTTTCTTTGTAATATCCTGAAAGATATTTCACCATATAACATTTTCTACATACACCATTTTTACTTAATTCTTTATCTTTATGTATTTCACAAAAGACCATAGACATTAAATAGTACTACCCTAATATAAATGTTTCTATTAATTCAAAATAAAAAAGAAAGAGTGGATATGATATAGTTTAATGTCTATAACTTTATATCCCTTATTTTTCCCTGAGCCTTAAAGTTTCTACAGATCGTCTCACCCATTGTTCTAAAGACACCTTGTTCGATAAAGGCGGCATTGACAAATGGATATCCCGGTGATCTACGAGTTGCCTCATAGTATTCAGTTGGGATTGCTACCTGTATACCCATTCTTGGATAACCGAATCCTTCTGCATCAGATGTATCTAATGCATAAATTCTTCCGATTTCTCCTGTGGCATCAGTTGGAGCATCCTGTGTTGGGATATATGGAATACCATATACTGTATCAACATGGATACCGACACCTGTACCTTTGAATGTCTGTATACCGTTCACATCGACTTGCACCAATGTTTCGGAGTATGGGTTCTGGATACGGACTGAAGGCATATATATACCTTGTACCTCAGAATATGCTTCATGTGAACCTAAGAATACTGTTGGGTCTTTACCAATGTTCTTTCTTATTGTTCTAAGGAAGGTTCTGAAGGTGTTGTCAGTCAAAATACCCTGTGTACCGATTGTTCCGGATGGTGAAATCACCGTAGAGTCATAAGTTGTTAGTGTATCTCTATCTATTGTCGATACATTCCATGGACTAAACCATAGAGTACCGGACAAAAGACCGTTGATATAGTCTCTTTCTGCTTTGGAAGCGACTATTCTATCCAGTGATTCAAAGTTGGTTGTACCTGCGAAGGCACTACCAGTTGTTCTTGCTGGATTGGATACATCTGCAAGCAACATGTTGTTGATGAAGGATTTGTGCTGGACTGCCATATAGAGTCTCAGTGATCCTAGACCACCCCAAATGTCGTCTTTGCTGTGATTAGACAACCATTCCATAACCTCGGAAGCCGAGAATGGTAATTGTGCTGTCTTTGGTTTGACATCTACAGTTGTGATTGTTGGTTTTGCTGTTTGAGCGATTGATCCACCCTCTGCGGTTCCACCTAATGTGGTGTTACCGTTGGTTGTGGTCAATGTAGGCTTGGCTGTAATAAACCTGATACCTGACTTGTCCCAAGGATATTTTGGTAGGATACCGAAAGCGTTTGCCTCGAGGTTAAGGAGTGCCCATGCATAAGCACCATATACGGTGTTGAAAACACCGGAAGTGGATGTTAAGAGTGGGTCATTTGCCTTCATAAGTAGGTTGCGGTTATAGCCATAGTAGAGGGCTTCAAGTTCGTCTATTGTAGTGATTTTACCAGACATGTCTAAATGGACACTCCATCCCATGCTTGGTATTCAGTATGGTAAGCACCCTTTCTGATTTCTCTTGCAACTTGTTCCAGACCTTCTTGATAACCTAGTTCTCTGAATCTTTTTAGGATTGGAGATGGTTCTCTACCAGAAGCGGCTAATGCCTTATTGACATCAATTCCACCTGTTGGTCTTGGAGTTGTAGTTGTAGTGAAACCGGACTTTTCTTCCATTTTCAAATCGGCTTGGTCAGTCTTGGATGGATCTTGAGGACTTGCGTCATCAATACCTGCCTGTCGTGACTTGCCTTGATATTTGTCAGGAATTGTAGTCTTTGCACCGATATCTTCTTCTGCTTCAACTTGTGGTTTTAGCGGAAGGTCGGTTGGGGTTTCCATAGCCTTGGTAGACTCCATCTTGGTCAGTCTTTCATTAACGCTTTCAACGCTTTTTGCAAGACTTCCAATAAGGTCTGCCAGTCTGTCAATAGAAGATTTTTGAGTTTCCTCTGTTGCCTTTGCTATTGTAGAAGTTTGTGGCTCAGTTTTACTTTTAGTTTCTGCTGAGTCGGTCATAGTTATTACTATATAAACATTTCGATATATTTATAAAGATTATATTGTTTTTCGTGTGTGTTTTTGAATATTTTTGACTTTTCCTTCCAAAACTGATAATCTAAGATTATCCAAGGTCTTTCTTAATGCCTTTTCTTTTTCATCTGGGAGTTCGGTATTATGAGTTGTCTGCATTGGTGTTGGGGTTGCATTTATATTGGAATGGTCTGCTTTGGAGTTTCCCATAGAGGTATCTCCTTGGTTTTTTTGTTGTTCTTCCGGGTTTTTCTCTGAAGGTTTCTGTGAATCCTCTGGATTCTTTGGGTCTTTAAATGGATTGTTATTATCACCCTGTTGTCCGTTTAGTGGTTGTCCATCCCCTGTTTGTTGTTCTACAATCTGTACTATTTTTACTGGAACTTCTAAAGGCATACCACGCATTGGGTCTGTAATATGATTATCAGTGGGTGGAATAATTTCAGTCTTTTGTGGGGCTAGAGGATTGTTAGGGTCTCCTGTAATTGAATTGGTATCATTGGCAGACATTGAAGTATCCTGTGGGTCTTCTGTCTTCTCGTCTATATTTTGTGCATCGGTTGGAGTCTTACCTGAATCATTATTTTCTGAAGTATCATATCCTGTACCTTGATGATCATAATTCAATCCTTCTCTGGTATCATCACTTGGATTCTTAATTCCTGAAACGTTGTCTTGAGTTCCTTGGTTTTGTGGATGTTGTGCTTGTACATGTTGTTCTAGTGTTTCGTTACCATCAGATGGAATATAACCACAATGAGGACATTTTTGACCGGCTTGGTCTTCTACCATTCCTTTTTCTTTTGGTTCTGCCAAATCATGAACTTCATCTATTACTGCCGCTACATCAACAAGACCTTTGTTTTTCCCTTCTACCTGACGCATGATAGTAGCACAATAGGCTTCTGCGTCACCTTTATCCTTGTTAGCGGCAACACAGGCGGCAAAATCCTTGTACCCTGCAAATGGTTTATTGACTTCATATAATGCCTTATAAATATCAGGATTGCCTTTGAATATATTACAACATCCATGTACCGGATCTATCTCACCAGAAACTTTTGTACATGAACCACCTTCCTTATAAAATATACATGCTCCACAGTGAGGACTCTTTTCTTTTAATACAACATATCCGGCATCACTAGGGGATAATTTTTTATCTTCCTCATATTTTTCTGCCTTTTCAACATAACATCCTACATTATCACATCTAATACAAATTTCATTGTTATTCTTTGCAACATATCCTATGGTCTTGCCTGATTTTGAAATTGATTTTGCCAAAGTATTTACATCAGTAATAAATGCCAATGGTACTGCGGCATCTTTGCATATTGCTACTTCATATTGTTCCAGATCGACTAACTTGTATGCCACTGAACCGTCTTTCCAGATTGTTGGAATACGGTCAGCCTTTGTAGCACCACCAAATGATAATCCCTTATATTCACCGGATTTCATTTTCTCCCAGATATCATTATCTAGTTGGTAATCCTTGTAGACCTCACCCATTATTTCTACTCCGGGATAACTATTACCTTCATGGTCTTTTATTGTAACTCTCTGGAAATTTAATCCCCTTGCTACAATCTGGTTTGTATGCGTATTGGACATTGGTGCACCACGTTTCATCCAGATTGGTAGAACCTTCATTAGTTCATCTATAACCATTATCTCTCCCTGTTTGTCCTTCATTTCTACTGATAGGATACCAGTAAATAATCTCCTTTCTGGGTCTGTAATATTGAAACTCTTGGTTACTAACTTGTTAAAAAACACTCCTTCGACCATATCTATATAAATGTTTTGTTTTTTGAATATAAAGATTATATGATTATATACACACAACCAAAACTCTTAAATACAGGTTTCTTTCCATTATAATCATGTCGACAGCACAACCCGTAACGGGTCTAAGTAACAGGGCACAGGCTATACTTGTAATGATTGCAAGTATCTTGGGTTCCATTGGTGCTTCTCAAATGGCTATATCTGCGGCAACAGGTGGAAACATCTATGTTGGTCTAGTTGTAGTGATTTTGGGAGCAATATCATTTGGAATCAAAGAAGCCGTTGGTGGTGCACAAACCACAGTTCCACCTTCTGGTGGGGCTTCATCAGCACCTAATACATCTACAAAGTAAGATATATTAGGTTACAAGTTTTTTTATAATCCTTATAAGTATTTCCCTTAATGGGATAACTATGACAGAAACTTTACCTTTTTGGGACGCTATATTAAGACAGTATATGGGTGGTATTCTGATTGCCGCAACCACGGGAGCAGTAGCAACTATAGTTAGATTTATAATGTGCTTGAAGAAATTAAACAGGAGAAGTTGGAGAACCACTCAGGCAGTTATGCTAATGTCTGAACTTATAGACGATGAAACTGCTGAATTACATCCTACACATAAAGGTCATGAAATAGCAGATAAGATCAAGAACCTCTTAAAAGATGAAGATGGTTCCCTTTAAACTATTTTTGTTAAATGCCCTGATTTTATAAAATCCAGTATCAAATGAGGATTCATATCTATCATGGTATTAAAGGCATCCTCTATCTCTGGGATTATATAGAATTTACCGCAAGCCCAACAGAGGTATAACTGGTGCATGTCTCCATCAGAATAACCATATAATTTGGACTTGCATTGTCCACAAACAACTACCACGGAACATTTATATAAGTAATCCACTTATAAGGTTTTTATGATGATTCTGAAAAACTTTCACAGATGTCCAGCAAATAGGGGAATGGTACACCAAGAAACAAAAAATACTGGATATATATCACAAATTAATGTTCATTGGGGTGATAAGGTATAGGCACGGAAATAGCGGTCTTTGATAATTTAAAGACCTTCAAGAACGTATACCAGTTGGATTTTAATAGGGTAGGACATAAAATAGAGGTTATTGACTTTTATACCAAATGGGATTCCATAGGTCAGGCATGGCATTTATGGGTAACTACTGATTATATGGCACCACACTTGACACCAGATTTTGGGAAAACAGTGGTATTCTTCCATCAACAGGACAAGGAAAAATATTTTAATCCTTTACAATATAAGGAAAAGGAACGTCCTAACCTAGTAGAATGGAATCAGGTGATATTCAACCATAAGGAAAACAGTGTTTCCTTCGGATTGAAAGGCTTTTGGATATTCAAGAAACCAATATTGAAATTTACTGGAAATATTAGGTATTATGGTAACAAAATGTACAATAAGAAAGTAGTAATAGATCATGAGGAATGGTATTATGACTTTGGTCGTGATAGACTCGTGCTTGTCATAAACAAATGAATATTTGGAGATTTAGACATGGAAGTATAATGAGAGAATGGGTGTTATCTATTATTGGAAATTACTAAGAAATATGGTACCAGAAAAATATGGAAACCTCATATAGATATAACCTTCAAGTCTTTTAGACCTACAAGTTTTAGTTGGGGTTTTATCATGTGGTGTTCTTTGATTAAGAATTGGGATTAATTACTTGCGATGCCACTTCAACTTTTGATTTGGGTCTGAAAATAGAATCTTCCAATCCTTACCGTGCTTATGTTTCAACCACTTGTAGAAAGGATTTGTACCTTCATTACCACCACCCATATTATAAGCATGTAGTATCTTTCTCACCCTACCATTGCAGGACATACAGAGCCTACAGTTGATTTGAGATAAATGGAATTTATATTGTCCACAGAAGAAACATAATCCAGAGTATTTATATGTGACTTGGGCTAGTAGGACTTCCTGACCTCTTTTGGACTTGCAATCCAGACAGATATCTACTAATGTGGCAGTAGCAACATCCTTTTTCATGCAGACATAACATAAGGCTTCCTTGTAGTTATTTACCCTGAGATATTCATTTTTCTGGTGTTCTTCCATTAATTTCTTATAGAAGATGTTGTTTTGTTCGGAGTCTCTTATTTCTTTAGCCCGCTTTGCATGGATTTCATCATCAGATTCTCGGATCTCTCGACCCTCATCATCATATTCGACCATTTATGCCACCATATCAAAACCGAAGAATATATAATTTGAAAAGTATACTAGACGAAAAAGATGTGTTCCCATATCATATAATTTTTCTACTTTCATCTTATCACCAAATATTGTCTCATAGACTCTAGACCCGGAAATGATTTATTATTTGATAATAAAACTGGATTTATATATAATCCATTCAAATTAAAAACTTTCATTACTCTCATTTTCCTACTGCACTTCCATCAAATTCGGCTTCGTACAACGCACTTGCTTCTTCAGGTTTTATATTTGCCCGGGATACCAATTCAGATATGACTTTCTCTTTCTTCCAGTCATGTTCTACAGTTTCCAGAAAAATATCCTTTATTATTTCATAATTGGATTCAGTGATAACCTTATATGCCTCTAACTTATTTATCATTGGTCTTTCTTTTTATTACGAGTATTTAAACTCTTTTTAGACTCTGAAGTACCCTGACCGCTTGCCGGATGTCCCTGCGCCATACCACCTACATCAGAAGGTCTCTGGGACAAATGTTCTCCTTGGTGTCTGGTTTCCTGTTCCTGTTTAGGATCAGTCTTGGTACTTGACAAGTCACCATTTCCATTACCACCTTCGGTTGGTGAATTTATAGGATTCTTGGAGAACTTGAATTCTCCTTGGTGTGTTCTGGATACTGTAAAGCCCATACGCATCATTCCTTCCGCGTTGCCTATTTCTACACCTTCTATCTGTAGTTCTCTCAATCTGTCTGTATCTTCACCAGATTTGAGTTTCAAATCCCAATCATCTACACCTACCAGTAATGCTATCTTATCAAAGAAGGATTCTTTAAGGACTTCTTGACCCCAACGTACAACTCTGTTTGTAATTGTTACCTGCATACCTTCTTGGTTCCAACCGGAAGGCATTTCTCCATAGTATAAAGGTAAGACACCATACATTGCGGCTATTATAGCCCTTAATTCTTTTCTAACTTCAACAAATTCTAATTCCTTTAGGGAACCAGTAAAGTCCAACCATTGAGCCATACCTTTTCCACCGTTGTCGGTTTCTACCATTACTGGATAGATTTCATATGGGTCTTCTGTTGCTTTCTGTTGTAGAACATCCCATGATTTTTTGAAGGAATCATAGTTTCTGGAAGCAATAATTAACATGCCCCTTGGTGGTCTCATTTTGTCGAAATATTTGCGTACATATTCATCCATATGTGCAAGTGCCATCACCTTAGACCATATAGCATAAATTGGTGAAAATCCATACACCAGACCCGGCATATATTTGCCCGGCTTCCAGATTACTTCACCCTCACCATATACAACTCTTTTTGGTTGTGGGATACCAATGGAATAAACGGAATTGACTTCAATTACTGCCTTTAATCCCCTAGCACCACACTTGTCACAGAATGGTTTTACAAGTCTCTTGTTTCTATGCTCGAATCTTGGGCATACATAAACCTGATTACCATTATCATCATAACCAATCCTTCCATCAGAATCACAGATCATTGCAACTTGTGGCGGGTCTGCCCTCATTATTTCTGCGATTCTTTCTCCACGGATTTCTTTTGTGGAATCATCTATATCATAAGATTTTAAAATAATCAAATAAGCATTATCACACACATCCAAGTCCAATTCCATTTGGTAGGCAATTTCCTTGAAGGTCTGCATGTTACCGTTTACAGGATTTTTCAAAAGCATTTCCAGAACCTTTCTGTGTGTTGGATCTGGTCTTCTTAGAGCGGTACTGCCACACTCATCACATAATAGGTTCTTGTCGTCATAATCTTTTCTTAATATTTTTATTGGTTTTACTGTATTTTTCCAGCCGAAGGATTTCTCAAATCCGATAGATTTAATAGTGTCAGAAGACATATTACCTTCGGTAGATTCTGGTGTATTTGCAGAAGATTCTGAGTTATTATCGCCATCGTCAGACTCTTGTCCGTGTTTCTCAGAGTTGGTATCTATCTGATCCTTAGATTCTTCTACATCATCTTCCGGTTCTGGTTTGTATTGGAATTCCTTTGAGCAGTTTAAGCATTTATACTTCCATTTTTCTATGATTTCAAACCCGTTCTTAAACATCTCACGCATTAGGGCTTCTATTGGAATTCTTAGAGAGTCATTGTTTCTCTCCAATTCCTGTATCATTATTAACGGGAAGGTATAGATTGGTAATTTGGCACCTGTATCGGTAGACATGTAAGGTGACGCTAGGGAAGGTCTTGTTATGGTCTCAGTAAAATTCTTTTTGATACTATACATCCTTTGCACGTTTTCGATATTCTGACGCTCTAAATCGGCTACCTTGGTCTTTAGATTAAGAATATCAGTATCCTTTTTCTTGTCTCCGAAAATGCCCATGGGTATTTAAAGTTATTGTTTCTAACTATTTAAGTATTTTAGGGCTTTATATACTATTCATCCCAAGTAAACCATCTACGGTTTCTACTATATATTACAGACCCACAAATTAGGGTTTGGTTGCTTCTCTTTAGCCTCTCTAACTGCATAATATTAGTATACCAAAAGGCTTATATAAACCATTGTTTATTAATATATTAGTATCAAGCGTCCTGTTAAGGAGATGATGAAAAAGGGTGTATCCCATTCTGATCCTTTAAAAATAAAACCCTACTCCATAGTAAGTTTATGGAGTAAGGATGGAAAACTCAATAATATTTGAGCCTTCAGGACTGTATACGCCGAGAGTAATCTCTGACACTATTTTATGATAAGAAATATATAGGATTTAAAGATTTTTTATTTTTTAGGTCTTTGAAACTTTTGAGGATCAATCAACAACTTTTTAACTTATATTTAAATGTTGTTACTTACTTACTAGATAAATCTTTCGATATATTTATATAGAATTAATGATTTTCTCACCGTGTAACTCATTCTCTGCCTTATCCCATCCTACTAATGCTGGGTGTTTGATTAAACTAATCTCTGGTTTATATTCTACTATTATTTCATTTGTTATTATTGGTTTTTTATGGTTTTCGATGATTCTTCTTAATTTAATTATGTTTTTTACTTTTGGATTTCCATGTTCTCTATTCTCATATCTCTTAATCCAGTTACAGTTAGAACAAAGGACTTGGAGTTTTTTCAATGCTAAATCTGGATTCTTATTATAAAATAAATACATTGAACCACCAGTGATTCCTAAAGCCCTATCTTCATTACCATCCCCATTAATATGATCAAAATGAAGTGCTCTCTTGTCACTAAATCCACACCTAACACAAGTGTGACCTAATAAATTAAATAGTTTTTCTTTATGAATTTTCCATTTACTTTCGGTTACCATGTAACCAAGTATTAATATATCTAATATTTAAATCTTTAAAAAAGTCAATAAATAACACAAATTTTAGTCCAAGGTCTTTTTTATGGATTTTAATTTGGATTTGGTCTTGCATTTGTCAGAACACTTGCATATATCATCATGTGAATCTTCCATAAGATTTATATTTGTGAGGACTTATTATATTTTATGAGAATAATAAGCAAGGAAAGACATAGAGGTTTTAATGTCTGCTATCATTGGCAACTTTCTTGGGACTCTAAAAGATGGGAGTATTTCTTAAGGAAATGAAAGTAACTAGAGAATATGGTGATCCAAAGAAATATTCTTGGTTTCAACAAAATAGAAAGGAAGTTTTCCTAAAGATTCATATTACATTTAACTGGATAAATGAACAGCATTGGATGATACCTTTTGGTGGGAAGATTTGGGAATGAAAATCTGGAAGTCATATTGGATAAAACATGTTATGGGATTTCTTGTTTATGCCGCACCTGTTAATGACCGTGATATCATATATTATGGTGATACTCTTAATGGAGATATTAGAGAAGCCTGTAAATCATCTTATAGACAATCACACACGAGTGAATTGGCACAATGAAGTTATTTAGATGGAATTGTGGTTGTACTGGAATGAATGAAACACATTTTTATAAGGTTAATCAGTTATATGTTATACATTGGAAGAATCCAGATAAGCCATGATTGAAATTCTTCTAGCCGTTGGTATTGCTTGGTGGTGGTTATACCACAGAAAACGAAAGCCCAAAGAACTTGATGATTCTTATGAAGGCAAGGTAGATATAGATGGACGTTCTTATGGATATGTCAAAGATGATGAAAATATTAGGGAATTGATATGAGTAAAGAAGACATGTGTTGGTTAGCCGGAACCGTTTTTATTGGAATGTGTGCTATTCTATATATTAACTGTGTAGCGAGTGGATATTGTGGATGAGAATATATAGATATTTTGGAAATTTTAATCATTGGGTTTATAATCTCTGGGTTTGGAATTTTGTAAAAATAATTAAAACCAGACATGGAAGTGGTTTGATAGAATGAGAATAGGATTTAGGTCTTGGAGTGCAAAATTTCCATATGTTCTAAAAACAAGATTAAATGATGGTAGTTTAAAATATGATAGACGTTGGTGTGATGGTAAATGTTATTTCCAAATCTGGTGGAGAGAAAGAAAAAAATGAGAGTATTCAGATTCAAATCTATGGAATTATCATCAATCGCTGAAGTAACAAACTATTCAGGCATATGGGTTTCTTGGGCAAAAAAGAAAAGAGAAAGTTATGAAACTGGTGGGGCTGGGGACTTTGGATCTAGCCCAAAGGATTTGAGTAGATTACCTCTAGCGACTTCATCCCTTGGATAAGTATCCCAAGCGAATTTAATCCTGTTTTTATTGTTGTCTGTTTTTACCAGATTTTGATGATCCCAAGCGGCTTGTATGTTTATACCTTCATTTGAAGTTGGTGCAACTGGTGTACCGTCCTCATGGAAGACATAAACTCCGTTTTTGAATCTGTTTTTAGGATCTGTTTTTAATTGTGGTTGTGGTGCCATTATATTTAAGTGTTATTATTTGGAGTATTTAAATCTTTTTTATACATTTATATTGATGTGTATATATTGTAATACCATGCGAAAAATTTGGTGTGATAAAGACACCTGTAGAAAGAAAATAGAACATGGAGAACAAGTAATAACACTCTTTGACTTGGATTTCTGTGAGGATTGTGCATTGACGCTAAAGGCTTCCGTACTAGCATGGGCAAACCCAGAAAATGCACCTAAACCAGAATATTCCGAATCAGACTGTGCTAGTTGTAAATAATACAACTACCAATCTTTTTTATTTAAAAGGAATTTTGGACGTTTCTCAGTCCCTATAGTTAATTCAAAATCATCCATTAATAATCTCCAATTATTTGTATTTAATAATTCATAAAATCTATCTATTCTCATGTTATACTCCTTACACCAAATTCACTGGTTATTGAACTTACCTTAACATACAACCAATATAAAGTTCCGGCTTTTATTCTATATATATCCAACAACATGGATCAGTATTTACACAACCTTTATATTTAACCATTATGCTTTACTATACTCCATGGCAAAAACAAACATATGTCACAATGATGACTGTATGAAAAAATACAATGGGGTCAATAAAAGTAATCTTGTTTCTTATATATTAGGATTCAAATACTGCCGTGAATGTAGAAAGTATTTTAAGGTGGATTATTGGAAATGCCTATGTTGTGGTTCCAGATTGCGTGGAAAACCGGCTAACGGGGTAAAAAGGGAAGAATTGGTCGTAGCCTCTAGGGTTTAGAACCACTCGGATTCTAATTGTCTTTGTGCCCAATGATCTTGGTCTGCGTCCGTATCTGATTCTATTATATTCAGTACAGCATGTATGGATTCATGGATTAAAAGATTTATAAGTTCCGTATGTGAATCCAGATTCTTTAGGTGTATTGTGCATATATTCTTGGTTGTCTCGCCTGTGAAGGGGCTGTCTTCAAAATCAAATTTGAACTCTATTTCCTCTGATTTCTTAGGCATAACGTTTATATTGGAATATGGTATTTAATTATTCTATTGGAAATTCATATGTCTTGGTTTATTTATGATGGTATACCTGACTATGATTCTGATTTGAAAAAAGTAACACAGATAAAATTTTCCAATAAATCTAGGCATGGACAGGTTTCAGCACAAATCGCTTTGTTAAAAAATGGTACTTGGGATATATGGTATCATGGTATGCCTACTCTAGCAGACAGGCGAATGTAATGATAATTGATCGTATTTATAGAGACGAAATAGATGACCGGGAATGGAACCGTACCGGAAAGGATGATTATTTTAATTCCTTATTGGTGCAGATACAGATATCTCCCGCTGATCCCCATAGGGCACAGGTAGTTTCAGGATTGATAGAATATTTTGTAAATGGATATACAAGAGAACAATACTGCCGAAACCCTTATAAACTAGAGCGATTTTATAATACCATGGTTGAAATATCCAAAATCCGTCCGGGATTTACCAAGATAGACTGTGAAGGCGAAATACTTGATGTCTCAGCCCCAAGGACTGTAAACCTCAAAACAGGTTCTACATCTCAGGTCGCAGACGCAATACTTAAAGACCAGTCCGGTACAATCACCCTGACTCTATGGGATCATAACATAAAGATGGTTCGTAAGGGTTCAAAGGTTCAGATAGCCGGTGGCTTTGCAAAGGACTTTAAAGGCAAAATGTCGCTTTCAACAGGGAAGTTTGGTAAATTAGAAGTAGTACAATATTAGTGGACTATACGCTCAAATTTTTTGCTGATAGCCATTATAGTATTTTTTCTTCCTAGACTTTTAGTTTTATGTGTTTCCATATTTATTTGAAAGCACCAGTTATATCTACTTTTTATTTCCATATTGATTATAAATTATGGGAAGATTTAAAGGTTCTCCACCAGCACACCATAAATACCATTCTAGGGTACTAATATTAAAATAAACTTTGCTTATCAACAAATGTTTTCATCCATATTTTAAATTCTCTTTTATTTACAAATCCACGGATTTCTTTCCAACCAGTACAATATATGGCTACATATGAATAATCATTTAATTGCATAGTAGTCATGGAACGTCTACCTTCTCCAGTGGTATGATCGGTGTGAATATTCAATCCCAAGGTGTCCTTCCTTCAACCATCCATGCGGGAAACTCATTTGATATCAGAGTCCACCACATGTGTTTCTGGATATTATTTTTGTTTACTACCATGCCCTTCTTGTATATATTATATCATCATATATCTCTTTTGGTTGGCTACTGAGCCTTACATAATATGATATAAGGTATTTTTGTCCGAATTCTTTACTTATTACCAAGCCGCTTCATACAACCTCGGGTACACCAAGTACATATATCTGTTTCGGATTTGGGTGTCATTATACTGCACGAACCCAGATGTTTTCCGGGGACTCCGGGCATGGCTACATTAGGACACTTACATTGTACCCTTTCAGGCTCTTTGACGGAGAACATCAATAAAGGTTCTTGTGGTTCTTATATAAACTTTTACCATTGTGAAATGTTTATCAAACCTTTTGGTCAAAGGATTATATAAAGGTTTAATTCTTATTCGCATACCTTCCTTCCAGATAAGTAAAGAATCTAGGTTCATACAAGGCGGCACATATCATACAATATGCCCATAACCGTATTTGGTGCCATCCTCTATCTATATTCATCTCTATTCCCACTCCGGGTTTTATATAATATTCTTGCACCAAAAGAGCGTGGATCGATTGCAACGGCATATAATTTAAAACGTATTGAGCGATCAACTATCAATTTTATACACCCACCATAAAAAGAAACCATTCCTGTATATCTTTTCTATTGCAACTCCATTATAACTACCATTTGAATTCATTCTTACTCTGTCAATACTCATGATATAAACCAACCTTTCGTGGCTTTTATATAATATATTTTTTCAAACTCGGTATCATATATGTTATTAGTACCAAAACAATATAATACCCTTCTATTGTCGGAATACCTGTTAATTTTCAATATATACCCAACCTGACTCTATAGGACTTGTGTATTAAAAGTCTTTTCTGTATTATATAAGAAAACTCAATCTTCATTATCTTTCAGACTTCCAACATACCAAATAATAATACCAAGACTGTATTGGTTCTACAAAATATGGATATCGTTTATGCCGTACTGAACAATTATGGTTTCTCTGAATCTTCATATCCTACCAAAATCCCAGCAAAGCATGATTTCTCCTTTTAGACTCCATCCCCTATTAGGGTATATACCATGATCCAAAGTACAAGCAAAGTTCCTAAGTATTTTCATAATATCATGTACCTCATAAACCACAGGTTGCCACATGCTATTATGGGTTTTTTACTCAATATGTTTGAACTTCTGGTTCTTATATACATTGTTCTAACATCACCATATTCCACAGATGAATATGTTAGATATGCGGGGATAAAAATGTTCCCTTATTTGCTTGGAACTGCTCCAAGCCCCAGAGCGTCTTATTCTCATTCCCACAAATCCCAAGAATTATCAGGTTTCATCAATATTGGTTTTCTTAAACCCGGGTGCCCATTTCCACAATATAGATATCTGGTATGTTCATACACATTACCCCTATGGACATGCATGTTATATATAGTCCACCTTGTATAAAGTCTTGGCATATCTACTACCATAGATAAATATTGTACAGGGAAACCTATGTATACTCAAAACTCATCATACCACCTGAATTCACTGGAACTATGCAGACTGGCATATATCAAATAACCTTCCTTGAATCTTAGTACCTTCATGTCTTTATCTCTATACTTTCCGATGATATGTTATCATTTAGTATAGGTATAGGATCCATGGTAGAACGGACGAAAACCATCACGATGTGTTTTCCACCTATGTTTCTATATACTATCATATTTTATCATCACTTGGGTAATTTGGTAAAAAACCTAGCACCATATGTATTATCAGCAACCATAACGTAACGCCAATATTTAAACGAACGGTCAATCAACATATTTTGACTTGCTCCAACCTTGAGACGCTACAATATCATACATTGAATTACTGTCTCCATTATCTTCCAAACAATATAAAAACATATGGCTAAAGGTTCTAATTACTTTCATGTTCGTACCAACTCCTTCAATATTCCTTTCCTTGTCGTATGAAGTATGTCTCCCCTAAAATACCTTCCGGTTGAAAAATATATGCCAAGATATCCCCTGTCAATCAACATCTATCATCAGCCCTACAACCATGTCCTGCAACTTCTGTACTTATATATAAAGCATGACATGTATCCGATATGTGTTTTTCCCAATGATCCATTCCTCGTAATATTCTCATATAGTATCATAACCCCTAGTTATCATACCCCAAGCAATATGCCAATATGATGGGGATACTACAATATCAATAAATACCGAGCGGGAGAATACAAATCTTCTAAGGTTCAAATGCTATCCTTCCTGAATTTGTGAAAAGTTCGCCAAATCTTAATGACCAATTACCTTTAGAATACAAGTAAACTTCCCCATCATTCCACCTATCTATTGTCATCCACTGTCTATCATGGGAATCCCGTATATATGCCTTACCATTATAAATCTTACGGAACGGTAATCCTTAATCAACCACATACTTGCTGTAACTCCAAAACGATATCTTGCTTGTATATTGATTGGCTATTAATACACAATGGGCTTGGGTATAATAACTCTTGACTATTCTCATGTTATCCTCAAGTTAATATGCCTTATGTTTAATCCTGTACTGACCCATAAATAGCGGGTATAATTAACAATACTTCCCCTTGTTATCCACATGGTACCACTTGTACTGTGTTATTTATAAATGTTATGTTATATTCTTATACGCCTTTTCATAATACCATATAAATGTTCTTCTATAGAAGCAAGTAGAATGTTTGAATATATATCCTTAATGGCATTATTTACTATACTAGCACGAATTTCCAGTTTATCCTTTTGTAGTTCTATATTACGTGATTCCTTCAGAAGGGCTATTAATTGTACTGTAGTATTGGATCTCTTATGCTTTCTGGTTTTTTTCTGTACTGATCCTTTTATGGATTCCATGGTACCTATATTATCCAGCTCACGCACATATATAAACGTTACACTGTGGACGATTCCTTATAAGGTCATGCCTAAGCCTCATGGTTTATATATACGATATATAACAGTATTGTTTATACAAACCTTTATAACACCGAAAGCCTTAAATATATGCAAATTTTGTGCGTCCTATTATATGATACACTATACCTAATATAAATGTTTCTATCCTAAATAATTTAAAAATGTCTCCAAGTCCACCAATTCACAAAACTGCGTATATCCCCTATTAGTATTACACAGCCTATTTTATTCCTATTAATGATCCTCATATCCCAGAACCAATAAATATCCAATAGGTTTGGAAAATAGTATATATCCCTAATATCCCTTTAGAACGCCTAATACTCATATCTTCAAATTTATTAAGGATGCCAACCTAGGGGTAATATACAAATAACGGGTATAAGATAATAAATAACCCCTACTAATCTTCATATCATAATATAACCAAATGGTATAATAAAAGGATACCCCATATCTGGGACGTAGCCTCAGCCTATGGGTATTAGACGGCTAACGGGTTGCTCGTCTAAGCAAGGCATCTCGTTGATGATCCGTATTTGAAACCCCGTTTGCAATTATAGTATAACCTAAAGAGTAATATAAATGTTTTGCTGGTATTTATACCCTTATAAAGGGTTAAATACGTTGCCTTTTGGCAACTTAGTATTTAAGTGTTTCGCAAGGCTTATATAGTTGCGATACCTTTATATACCCAATTTGGGAATGATCTTATACTGTGTAGCGACAGAAAGGTATATATAGGGGTGGGTGTCTCGTTAAAAGACTTAATCCACTAGGAACAAATACAATTAATAATTTATTAATTTAATAAAACTATAATTTAATAAAATAATAAAGACTATACTATATCGTATAGTTCTCTATAGTTGGATCTTTCTACATCAGAATATATAGCCCTTTCAACTGATTTGACTTTCATATAATTACTCAAGTCTTTTCTGTCCATTATACTATATATGTTCTCTACCATTTGCTTAACTTGGTTCTCTGTAAGAGATACATCAAGCCTTTTTGGAAGGTATTTTTTCATACCCTAATATCCATAAAAGGATATATAAATGTTATTGCATAACAGTTAATAATATGGGATATAATGATATCCCCAGAACATTTATATTAGTATTAGATTATTATAACAGCATGGAAATAATCAAGTTTGATAAAATAAGAAAAAATCTTTGGTATGTTTCAACAATGGATGACGGCTTGATAGGAATATATACAAGTAAAAGAATAGCATTAGCATATAGCCCAAGTGCTGGGGGTGATTCCAGAGTGCAAAGATATTCTAGCGGATCATATCAATATGGTAAGGGCTATATACAAAAAGGGTCATCATTACATATAGATGAATTCACACCAGAAAACATTAAGGAATATAATAAAGGATGTGATGAAAAAACAAAATATTGGTTTAAGACTGCCTTTAAATGCCATGACTGCGGTAAGAATATAGTAAGATATGATATGATATTTCACACTGAAAAAATTCATAATAAGCCATGGTTTCCAAGTGAGTATCAAAACGAGGAGATAGTAATAGAATGAAAAAACTTAAGCCATGTATAAAATGTTCTAGAACCGAATGGTCTGACACTTACTATCATTTATGGGAAATGCAAAAAGGTCTTTTTATAAAATGTGGTTTTTGTGGTTATGAACACAATATTAATAAATAGTATATCCTTCCCTGTTTAATTCTAATTCCTTATAATAGTTTGAATCACTATGGATTAATATGCATATTTCATAATCCCCCTTGAATTGGAAATAGGATCTAGTTATTCTCATATCTCAATAAAAAAACATTTTGAATTAATCTGGTTATTTCTGCCATCATGGTTTAACAGATGTATGTCTATGAGCGGCTTTCTGTTAAAACTCATAACATAATATTCTCTGAAGATTTTCATAATATATCATAACCGTTTCTTTTTATTTTCCTAAAATTCATGTTATCGTCTATACTATGACCAGTGTCTATAATGTAAATATTGATTTCATTTCTGTGCACCATAGGTTTAAAGAACTTTCTAATATTCATGCTATATAAAATCCTTCATGTTTAACAACTAGATCATGATAAAAACTCTCCACTGTTTGGAAAAATATATGTTAATAGTTATTGCTTTCATTCCATAATGATGTTTTTGTATACTCATTATATTACATCATAACATATCATACAATAAAAGTCTTACGTTTTGTATTTATACCACCAAAACGAATATATATCTATGTGATCATAGTGATCCTATGCAACAAACAACAAAAAGCCAAAAGGCACAACTAATACCAAAAGATATGTATGCAGTCTCAGGTATTAAATTAGTGAAAAATGCAACTGTCTTCCAAAAAGACGGGGTTTATTATGCAATGCACTACGAAACAATAATCTTTGCATATGATTCAAAAAGTCAAAGAGTAGAAGCAAATTGGCATTGTTCTACCACTTCAGACAGACAAATAAGATATTGTCTAAAGTTCTTTGGGTTGGATGAATCCAAGGTAATTAATACCCATGAGGGCGGCAAGTGGAACTATTCAAGGTCGTTGTATGTATGACCCAAAGAATAACAGACAGCCAACTACAAGCCAAGGTAGATCACCTAAACGAAATCTCTAAGGTGAAATATGAACTGTATTATAGATATGGTCATGTATCTATGGTAAATGCAGACACCAGAAGGGATATAACCTCATGTGGTACAAAGTACAGCGTATATTATGAGATAGACGCTATAACATCATGGCTTTCAGAAGAAAGAAAAGCCCAACAGGTGACCGCATAATATGGGAACTTGTCAAAACTGCAAACAATATGTGAATCTGTTTGACTCCATGTTCGATAAAAAAGGGCGTCCAGTTCATCAAAAATGCCCTAAAGAAATAACCGAGGAGCCTTTTTAATATGAAAAGGTTCTTATTGTTTGCCTTTGATCAATACTACCCAAGCGGGGGAATGAATGACTTTATCAAGGACTTTGATACCTTAATAGAGGCATATAGAACAAGCCTACAACACAGACAAGACTTTAAACAAATATATGACAGTGAAAAAAGAGAAGTCATAGAAATTGATAAATTAATAGAAAAATCAATTCTAGACTACATATAGAAAGGCTTTTATTCCCTTTCTTTTTATTCTAGTATATTGAAAGTTCAAAGGGATCCAAGAAAGTATATTTGGATAATGTTAAGTAACTCATGGCAAACTAACGGAAAACATAATGAATATAACTGGTTAGCATTAAAAAATAGAACTTATAAAGATATTCCCTCTGTATTTTGTTGGGCTTGATGATATAATATGCATATAAGAGCCTATTTTAATGATACTTGGCTGGGTTACTTTGTAAATATATCACCTAAAAGTATTGAAAGAGATGAAAGGGCTATATCTAATCTAAACCGTGCGATTGTTGGGTGTGTCTGGGTAAAATGAGAATTATAGCATATAGAGATCCAATAATAACAGGATTAGATAAGACAGTTATTTATCTCGATTGTGGTGAATCAAAGAACTTTAATAAATTTATTGAAACTTGGTTTGTAGTAAAAGAAACCAAGAAAACAAAGATATATTTATGGGATAATCAAAATGACTATAAATAGATACTATTTCCCAGACGGGCATATAATAGCAGATTATGAAGTCGATTGTGGTTTTGAAATATGTTTTACTTCATATGAGGATATATAAAAATGAAAATTGTTAAAGATGGTCATTCAATAATATGTTTTTACATACAAAACAACGATACACCAAATAAGGAGATATTAACTATAGACCATGGAAAATGGCGTATTTTATACGCTGGGGATCATATTAACAAATGAATGTTATTATTTATTGGCATTTAGGTAGATCAAATAGTGCAAATTTTACATGGAAAAATGTTTTTTTGAAACTTAATAATCACTCATATAGACAAATCACTAAGGGCGAACCATACAAATATTGGAGACAAGATTATTAATGAATATATATCATAGTAAGATAGATTATTATGATTTTGTTATAAGAATATCGTCCGAAAATCAGTTTGGTAGAGTTAGATTAAGAGAATTTTATACACCAAAGATTAGATGGATTTAGGTATTATAACATTACATATACCACAGATATCTTTTCCTATAGTATGTAACGATTCTAATCGCTTTTTATTGCATGGCAAACAATGATAACAGGGGATCACAGTCTCAGGGGTCTTGGGATCATCTATTATTTTGATATTGCACAAGTGGCACAAATGATTTTTAAACTCAGTCATGGTTATATAAGGCATTATGTAAAGGAAACATTAATAGTATTTAAATGTATCGGTTTCATTATAAATAGATTTATATGTGGTTGTTTCATAATAAAATGTTATGGTTATAATTAAATCAGATATCAAACCTTATGGCATAATGTGGTCGCCATGAGAATCAATAGATTTATTAATACTAATGATCATGGAGTAACTTGGAATATTATATTTAACTCGTTTTATATGTATTGTTGAGATATGAATATAATTAGAAGTGTGCCCTTAATAAGATTTGAAACATGGATATGTTTATTAGACTCTTATTATATAATAATTAATTGGAAAGCATGAAAATAATAAAGACTTTTTTTGATAGTATTAATGGTAAATGCCTTAATATTAATTATATGGTATCCACTGAGCAGGACTGGTCATTTAAGATACTAGCGCAGTATGACACAAAAACATTTTTCTATGGATTTAAGAAATGAAGATTAGGAGAAACATTTATCATTTTAATATGTATGATCTGGTAGATAATAATTGGGATTTAAGGACTAATTATAGATGGACTGAAGAACTTGAACATTGAAAGACATGGTGATTTAATTTGTTTGTATTTCTTTTTTAATAATGATCCTATGTTTGTTTATTATATACCAAAAGAAAGAAAGGTCAATAAGGATTTAAAGATATGTTAATAGCCAAATTCTTTTATGGTGGATTAACGCCAACAATAAGTAAAGTAATATATCATGAAGGCTTTTCAGGGAGTTTTATAAGAGTGTTATGTTAATTAGAAAGTTTTATTCTAATCATTGGAAAGCATTATTAAAAACAGAGATACAGTTATGGTTTTGTGATACTATTGATGGTTGCAGAGTCATAAAGAGAAAAGGATATACACTAATATGAGAATATTTAAGACCTATGCTTATAATAGAATTTTTGTGGATTTATCAATAAATATTAAATCTTTTTTAACCATACCTTTTACAGTTTATTAAGAAAGATTTATAAATAGTATTATGTATATACTATACCATGGAAACTGCTAAAATCTTTCCAAGAATAAAATCAGAATTCTCCGAATTTTTTGAGGATCTAAAGGATGTCTTTTGGGATACTGATTAAGATGGTAAACCATTTAAAAATTAGTTGTAAATGTTGTGATGTTTTAAATACTAAAGAGTGGCAAAATTGGGTATATAAAATGGGATTTAAGGATAAATTTCTTGATATGGATTACTTCCAAGGGGTTAGGGCTTAATGGATAGAATCATTTATAAGGGCAGATTATTTGTCCCTCTTGGTAAATTTGATGGAAGATTTAACCCTGATTTACAATATGTCGAACTGGATGAAATAATAAAACAAGTCCATGAAAAACTAATGGCTTTGGAAGAAATTAAAAAGGAACAAGCCAAAATACAAAAGGAACAACAGCAAAAACCAATAGCGGATTCAAAGATAGGTATATTTTAATGTTTGTTTCCAGAATTCCTTATTTAATGGGTCAGATAAGACTATGGATTAACACTAAACAAGAAACATCTATAAGAAGGGCATTTTATTAATGTATATCTATAGATACAATTATGAAGAAAGTAATAGGATTTTCATTAACGGATTAAAAAACATAACCATATTATGGATGAGACGATATGCGTATAACTAAAAATATATCATTCCTAGAAAGAGATTTAAAGTTTCATGTATGGAATGGTATAATATCAACAAATATTCTAGTCTGGTGGTCTAAATGAAAGTTAGTAGATTCCGCTGGGGTCAAGGTCTAGAAGTATTTATTAATCAGAATTATACAATAAGTGTATTTATATGAAAGTAGATAGATCATCAATATTTTTTATTGGAAATGTTTCGGCATATGATATATCTATCCTTAATGTAGAAGATTTTAGCAGGGGTTGGCGTAGGTTATATCCTGATAAAAAAATACATTTAAATATAGCACAAGGTAAAGATGTTATAGAATATGTCTATTAGAAGATCGGTTATAAACCCACACACAAATATAATCTTATTTATCAATAAGAGGGGTTCTTATGAGCATGGATGGTGGGTTTAATGATAAGAAAAGGCTTTTATGAATATTTAGAACAAGACCTATCCAAAAATGGATTCTTGACACAAATAATAGTGGATGACACTTTTATAAAACTATTGGCAAAACATGAAATAACCAACAAAGTGATAAACGTATTTTATGATATAATACACGGCAAATATATCATAGCAATCGGATCATTATATAATGCCGATATCCAACAACAATTTGAAGATCCAGATGAGGCTTTGGGGTTCTATATGGAACAGTTATCCACACTAAAAAATGATTTTGGTACAGACCTTAGCGATCTGGTATGAGGGTTTACCATTGGTATAGAGATTGGCACCCGAAAGACAGTATAAGAGTAATGGCTACAACTTCTATACCAGAAATAACGGTGGCGATATATAGAAAATGAGAATTTTATCTTATTATTGGTATGGTTATGAATCTGAGAATGATTTTTTAAGATATATGGATTCACCAAATTGTATGTATTATATTATTAAAAAGAAAGGACATTATGAGTTATTTGATTGTAGAGTTGGTTTTAACGATGATAAGACAGTAATAAAAAGGATACCAAAATGAGAATCTGGAAAGTTTTTGCTGATATGGATGTAAGACCTGATATAAATGTTTATGATTGCTGGGTAGATTCCACAGCACATGATTGTCTATATGTCCATCTACCAAAACACTAATATTATACTACATCATACCATCACAGTTATGCATGTATGGAGAGGTACAGACTTTAATAAAAAAATAGTGGATGTAATGCCACAGGATAAACTATCAATGAATGACTATGCAAATTATTTCTTGGAGCGATATCATTAATGAGATCTGATATTTGGATTATAAGAGATATAAGACGTTCTGGTGTTTTTGGAAGTGCCTTTGATCTAAAAATACCATATCTCTGTGATTACATGTCCAATGGAGAACCAATAACAAAAGGAAGTGTTCATTATAAACAAAATGGTGGAGACATAGATATAGGATATATAAAACAGGGTAATAACATAATAATAGAAAAGATAGATTACCATGTAAATAATTTCAGGAGACTAATGATATGAAAGTTATAAAGGAGTATTTTAACAGCGAAAGATATTATTGTGTTATCTGGTTAAACACAGAACCACAATCACCTAATGAAATATTTGATCATTTAGCCTTTGAGGCTCCATTATGATAATTATCAAGTATTGGACTGGACGAGAGTGTATTTTCATGTATGTATCCACTAAAGCAATAAGTAGGTGTTTGCCAAGAAATGAAGATTAGTAAGTTCTATTATGGTAAAAGATGGAGAAGTGATAAACCACACATGAATTTATATCTTTGGTTTGCTTCACTAAAACACCTTACTTTTATAACAACTTACCAATAAATCGATAGATTTATATTGTGTAGTACCATTTATATTTTCAATGACTGAAACAAAGTCTACAAAAGCAAAAACAACAACAAAAGCAAAAATTTCGGAAATCAAACCCGAACAACTTGCAAGACTCAGAGAAATCACTGATTCTTGGATAAGATTAGCCACACGAGGCAAGTGTGCTAATATCAGCCCAGCAGAACTACAGGAAACCATAAACTGGAACTACAAGCAAGCCGGATTAAAAGCCCCGACACTTGTAATAGCCAACAATCTGGTCGAGTATAAGATGATGGGACATATTGCAACACAAGCAGGCTATAAGACCATAGACGAAAAGACAATCTACGAGAAATATGTTGGATTGGTCGATAACATGGAAAAACAGTTATACGACAAACTAACAAATGAAGTAGGTTCAAAACTATGGACTGAATCCAAGGAAAGGATGGAAACAGCACTACTCACAAACATGCTCAACCCACTACAACGAGCAGTCACAGCCATGAACGAGTCAGAACTTCCAAGAATGAAAGGAATCTTTGCAGATGTAAAGAAATCCTTTGAAGAACAGACAGGAGTAAAATTGGGCAAGAAAAATATAGAGTATGGATTGGCAACAATCGAATACTACTTTGGACTTGCACATGATTCACACCTTCCGTTCTATGAGTTCTGCCTAGAAGAAGGATTCATGGAGAACAAGACCATGGTGGAATACATTGAAAAGTTCAAGAATGGATTCTTGACAATGTTATTCTTTGATGGCTTGGCGATAGCATGTAGACTACCAAAACAGGTAAAGAAGAACGGTGCTGGATTCCTACATGATGACAAAGAGTTTGCTGTAAAATGGAATGATGGTACAGGACACAACTTCCTAAGAGGTGTGTACTTTGATGAAAACATGTTCAACAGAGTAATAAACAGTGAAATTCCTGCAAAGGAGTTACTCCAAATCAAGAACATGGAACAAAGATATGCAAGCATACAGGTCTATAATATAGACAAACTACTCAAGGAAGTAAATGCAAAAAGAATAGACAAAGCCAACAAGAAAAATCACGAAGGAAAGCCATATTTCATAGAACTCTATGCGATAGATGGACTGATCCCAAACAGAACCTTAAAGTTGGTCAAATATTCTGATCCATCAACGGGTAGAGTATATCCTGACTTTGTACCTGATAAAATAATGGGTGCAGAGGAAGCAATGGCATTTAAATTCAATGTGCCTTTGCCGGAATACAAGACACTAACCAAAGAAGCATAAATTGACAAACCCCTAACCGAAAGATTCATATATCTTTCTTCCCTTTTTATATTTACTATGGTTCAAATAGATAGAAATGATTCACATAGTTTAGTATTCATTATTGTTTCAGATACCACTCTGATTACTTTATATGAAATGGATGATAGAAACAAATTAGAGATTTGGACAACTTTACCAGAAAAGTATGATCTAAAAAAATGGTTGAAAAAACATGTATGTTGATAAAGTCTGGGCTAATGGCTTATCATTTACTTCACATAAATGCCGTATAGGTAGAATATGGCAAGGAGAATGGTATGATAACTATGAGAATTGAAAAACTTTCAGTAACAACTATAGATTATGTAATAAGATTTCCATATCTATTACACTGTTCTAATAATCCTTGGGTTATAAAACAGGAGTATTTTAGGGAATGATGATTGATAGACTTGTACGTTATTCTGATGACTTTAAAACAGTATATTGTATAATAGGTAATTACCCAGACGCTAAATCACTTTGGAGAGTAAAATGAAACTGTCCAGATTATACGGTAAAGGTCAAAACTGGTATTTTACATATAAAGTCAGAATAGGTAAATATTCATCTAGAATTTCAGTATGGATTGACTATGAATGAATATATGGAAGTCCAGAAAACAGTTTTATCGTATCCTAGAAATAGGTTCTAACTTATATCCGCCCATCCAGAATAATCAATAGATTTATATAACCGTACCATATTATACTAATCCATGACACATATACAAGCCACATGTGGAATACAAAACACATTAAAAAGGGAGGTGCAAAGCATATAGTAGACCAAGAATACATACGACAGGGGGATACATTCTATAAAAGAATAGATTCAATCCCAGAGACAGCAGTATTACAGCCAACCCTAGTAGTCGCAGAGGGTGAAATGACTGGACATAAACACGAGTTCAAGGGCGGTAGCGTACAACTTTACAAGGACGCAGAGAAATCTGATGTTCAATATGTAGAGGTAAAAGCAGAGACTACCTTGACACACCAAGAACATGATCCACTCACTTTTGATCCGGGCTGTTACATCGTAACAATGGAACAAAGTTACGATCCGTTCCAAGAAGAGATCAGAAAAACACAGGATTAGATAGATTTATATCTATCTTTTCCTTTTTTATTTAATATATGTTAATGCATAAGATAGATGATATTGATAAAATTACAGTAGTTATGGTTTGTGGTATCAAAGGTTTTAAATATACAAATAAGAGATGTAGGTTTTATGAAAATATTTAAACTAAAGGCTATAAGAAATGGTGAAACCATATCACTACGCAGTATGTGGTTTGTACATGTTAGGAAGTTTTGTTAATATGAAAATAACTAAAGTCATGAATGGTATGGTTATAGGATTAGAGTGTACTAACAGTTGGTCAAGAGGGACAACTGCAAACTGGATTAAAAAATCAAAGACTAGAGACCCTATAAAAATTTATTGTTTTATCCTTGCTGAGTCTTCTTGATTTCTATGAATCTTAAGACAGATTCTACATGCTTGCAGGTTTTTGGTTCCTTTTTACAATATTGCCATCCTTTACAACTACAAGATCTTTCAATTATGTTTATAGTATAGGCTTCAGATTCCGAACTTGCTGACTGACAAATAAAATAAGGATATTCCATTTCGTCTATCATATCCATGGTAATCATGGATGGTTCTTTTCTACTCAAAATATAAAACCCCACAACCTCTTTCTCTTTCAGTCATAGATAATCCCATAATGACAGGCTCATCTTTCATTCCAAAATCTTTCCAAGTTTTCATATCACATTATAGAACCAACTGATTTATATTTGTTTCTGTAAATAGATAGACTTATATTCCTATAGGAATCATATAAAACATGGAAAACCAACAACAGCCACCAGCAAAAAACTCAATCAAATATGTCCACATAGACAACAAGATGGATAGAAACAACCATGTTGAGATTTCTTTAGAGTCTACGGACAAAACAACTGACGAATTAGTAACAATAGTAAAGGACTTGATCAATGAGAAGAAATGAGAGTTGTGAGAAGTCCTTCAGCCTTTTGTATTAATGAAGATAAAAAAGATGTCCATATAGACCCTATTGGTGGTCTTCAACGTTCTCGAAGTATATTAATACATCAGTTTGGATGGGGCTATAAATGAGAATAGTTAGATGGATAGACAGGTGTGGATATACTAAAAACGGAAAGAGAATTCACATAGATCCAAAAAATTCAACCAGTGGGACAAAAACAAGCATAATGTTACATCTTGGCATGTATGGTGATTCTTAATTATGTTTCTAACCAAATGCTTCCAATGTAGAAATACCATATATAAACGAGTAATTTATAACGAGTTTTATCATAATTTGGCGATTCATCCAAATGGTGAGGATGTATGAGAATCTATAAATGGAGAAGCCATAATAAAACAAAGTTGGTAGTTTCAATGATAGCAAGTGTTATGACAGAAACACATTATACGGAAAGGTTATATTATGGTTGGGGTGAATTGATATATTGAGAATTAAAAGAAATAACCCACCAAACTGTATTTTAAAGAAACCTAAAGCAATCCACATAGATTGTGGTATTAATAGTAGAGGTAGATGTTATGGTATATCAATACATACTAAATTATATAAGAAGGTGATTGAAACTGCTTAAAATAGCGGTGGACTTTCGATAACGTTCTAGTAAAGACTATACCCGCATGGCTAAAAAGGTATAATCAATTATATCCTGATAATCCCAAAGGTATCCAAGACGTTACAGAATGGAACTTTTACAAGAATTGGGGATTATCTAGAAAAGAGGCTACTCCGATATTCCATTATGTGTGGTCTAATTGGAGTAGATTAGAACCCCAAGATGTAAATCAAGCCGCCACCCTGAAGGGTCTTAAATTTGATGTGGTTACATCCATAGAGCCTTTTTATACGCAATTTGTTACCAAGTGGTGCTTGCTCCATAATATAAACTATTCTAATTTGATACAAAAACCAAATCATAAGGAAGAACTGGACTATGATATCTTCGTAGATGATAATCCCAATCTAGCCAAGGATATAAAGGATAACCAGATTTTATTATTATATAGACAGGAATGGAATAAGAATACCCCCGAATCCAAGAATGTCATATTGGTAGATTCATTGGATGCATCCACCCGATACGTTTATATGGAACTAGAAAGAAGGAGTAAATAGAATGTCAACAAAAGATAAAATTGAAAAACACAGCCATACTTTTTTTAGAAATCCTTTAGGATTAACATTTTTAGCACTAGATGTGGGTGGTATAATATTTGTGATTTTTAATTGGGATTTGATAGATAAAACATTAAAACATGTTTTACATCATTTTTGTGGATGTTAAATATGACCAAAAAGTTTGATATCGAGTCATTAGACGGTATTGGCGAGACGAGGGGACAGAGGTTACGAGACTCCGGTGTAACAACTCCTTATGATATAATAATCCGAGGGGCACATGAAATTTCAGTATTGACGGAGATGGATGAAGAAATCTGTGATAGGTTGGTGGAAACAGTTAAACAACAGTTAAGAGAACAGGGAACAATACCTAAAACGGATCAGGCTTCCCGTAAAGAATATAGGGATAAGATTTTACGACTGGATACTGGTTCTGAAAGATTAAACGAGATGCTATCAAAGGATGACATCACAGGCAAGAAACAAAAAGGTGGTATAGAAACACAGGCTTTGACGGCAATATATGGTGAAAACGGTGGTGGTAAGACACAGACTAGTTTAACATTATGTGCAATGACTTTGATGGCTGGACATGGGGTAATGTTTGTAGACTGTGAAAATACCTTTGATGATGATCGTCTAGCAGAAATAATTTCAGTCCGTGGGGGAGATACTTCAGTGATGGATAACCTAATGGTAGAACAGGCTTTTGATAGTAATACCATATTAAGGATAATAAATACAATGACACAAACCATATTAGAAAAGAACATTAAACTGCTTATCATAGATGGTGCTACAGGAATATTCCGTTTTGAATACGACCAAGGTAGGGGAGATTTAAACCCAAGACAAAACAAGTTAAAGCCGTTCTTTTTACATCTCAAGAACATGGCATACTATCTTAATATTGCTATTGTAATTACAAACCAAGTAATGGGCAATCCTGATCCATATGCAGGAAGTACCACAAAGCAGATAGGTGGGCATATAGCAGGACATTCTCCCAAGTATACACTATGGATTAAGAAGAATCCCAAGAATAAAAGAACTGTGGTCTTTGAAAAGTCCAACAGACATGCCAAGGATGAAATAGTAATATATATTAATGAATCCGGCATATCAGATGATGAAACCTTGAAAAAGAAAAAAGGAAAAATCTCCACTCCTGAAAAGGATATGGTAGATACTTCGAGGCTATTAGAATGACATCTTTAGAGAAATGTAACTTGACTTGTACCATTCACGATATGGAATATACAAAATTAAGACTCTTAGAACAATGCAGATGTAAAAGACATATTCATCATTGGTCAGGCTACAAGTTTTCTTTAGAAGAACTTTATCCAAATCATAGAATACATGAGAGGTATTTGGAGTGACTTCTTATGATAAAAGTAAGATATTGATAGTAGATAACAAGCCTATGTGTAATTGTAATACACATCTATATCATGAATCATGTGATAGTGATTGTAATTGTAGTAGAGAAGAAAATTTACTAACTACTGTATTTGAGACTGATATAAAATGACTTCTTATAATAAAAGTAAGATACATCTGACTTGTAGCGGTTGTTTAACCAATGATGATTTTGATAAAGATGGATTATGCCGAAGATGTGGAAAAAGTGCTTCATTTGCTATGGGTTGGACTGAATGACTGACAAGACATTACATCAATCCTGTCTTTCAATGCCTATAATCGAATTTCCTAAATGCTTTTGCAGGCAAAGCCATTTTCATATATTGAATAATTGGAAGTATGGCTACATATTGATTCATGCGTTAAAGTTCAAAATTGTTATCTTTAGAGATAGACAGGCTAAGGAGTTTTCTAAATGGTAGTAAAAAATCAAGTAAAACGTTTAACAAAGGTAAAAACATTTAGAATTGAAATATTACCAAACTCTTTTTTGGTCACAAATGTTACTAGTAAAAGAATGGCAGAAGATACTTTTTGGATATTTGGTAGAGATAAAGTAAAACTAAGAATAAAGGAGTTAAAATCTAAATGACAAATCATCAAGAAAGTAACTTACCGACAAAAGAATCGAATTGTCCAGTATCGGCTTCAGGTAATCATAAACCTATTAGAGATTGTCAAACTAATGAAATGTTTTGTTGTAAATGCGGAATTACATTAGGAAATGATGGTAAATGAATATTGATTTGAATGAGTCCAAAATTAGAATTTTAATAGATACTATAGAATATTTTTTGTCTAAGAATGAATGGAATGAGGAATTAGATAACATTCATGACGAATTAGTAAATATGCTTTCTAAACAAGATAACAGAAGAGTTAACGAAGTGACATCTTTAGAGAAAAGTAAGATAAAACAAACATGGTCTTGTTCTTGTGGATTATCGTTTGAATCTGTTGATGAGTGGAAAAAACATTCTGAAGAATTTGTGGAGAACTTAAACAAATGACTTCTCATCAAGAAAGTAATGGTATATATAAAGTCAGGGAATCCCTCAAACTGGAACAACAGATAAAAAGAATAGAAAAGACTGAAAGCAAATTGGAATCGATAAGAATAAATAAGGTTCTACAACTCGCTTTATTAAGAAGTAAAACAACAAAATGAAAATAACTAGATTTATATCACCAACATGTAATTGCCCACAAAGAATAGCCAATTACGGAACATATATATACGTCCATGGTTCTACTAATTATAATGGCATCGGAAACATACAACAAGACACAAGTAAAGAAATGTAATACCTGTGGTAAAGAGATATTTGTATATCCCAACTCCGTTCCTATTTGTGATTCATGTTGGGAAAATAGAAATGATAATTGAAAGATTTTATATAGATGGTAAAGTAGAAATTTTTCTAGATATAACCACAGTACACACTAGATGGATTCCTTCAATATGTATATAATGTCTATTAGGTGGCATAATGAATACATACAACTAGATATGCATGTTGATATAAAAAAAGAGTGTTCTTGTGAGGTGGTAATATGTGGGTAATTAGGGATATTGATTTAGATGGTGGAATTGGTAATTATTTTTCACGAATAAAGATTTTAATAGATGATAACCATAATGTTTGGTTAAAGTTTGATATAGATTATGAAACATAGAAAGTCTCATATAAACCATAATATGCGAGAACAGGGTAATAGTGAAAGAAGACCTGAAAATCTTAGGTTTCATAAATTACTAATGTTAGGGTATCCCAATGATCATATAGCCATGGAATATAAAATCCCCGGAGCCTCGATAGACCATGCCAATGTCACCAAGAAGATAGCATGGGAGTTGGACGGGGATTACCATATAACCAAGAAGGGACAATGGTTCAAGGATAAACTTAGAGAGGAAAGATTAATTAAAGACGGCTGGAGAGTATATAGGATCAAGAAATGGAAACATCCAAGGTTGTGGAGCAAACACTATGAAAGTATCCAGAGGTATAATATATGAATATACCAGATACGTATATGCCGGTGCAGAAATTCCCCTACGAAATGGAAGAAAACCCATAATATTACAAGATGATAAAATAATAGATTGGTTGTTGGGAGAATGAAAATATTCCATAGTTTCCAAATGGATGAAAGTTATAAGGAAGATATATTTATTGAAACAAGAAATCCTAAACTGTATTCTACTGATGAACATTGGCATATAGGTGTCTGGTGGACTGAAAGGAATGGATATTATACACCATGAAACTTGATAGAGGAACTTGGTCTTATGCTGATCATAGAGATATAAAGGGTAGAGAATATAGAACTAAAAGAGTATATGTGAATAATAGGCATGAAGTATTCAGACAAATAGAAATATGGTGGTTTAGAAAATGAAAATTTGGAAATATTTTGAAGGTTATGTGTATAATATAGGAATATCCGAATTTTGTCATGATATATGGGTGTTTGTACCACTTGACTGATACTATAGCACTATCCATAAAGAAACAGCATTATTGGACACATAAGAGGTTAGTAGATACCAAACCTCAAGGGTTATCAGTATCAGATTATAATTTTCAGATATTGGAGTTGCACTTCCAGAACCAAGACTTTGGTATTCTTGACTTTAACCAATCCTTACAGATGTGGGAGAATTATCTATCCAAATGTACAGAACCACAATACAAAAGTTTTTATGAGCGATTGAACTCCCTAAACATCTTGGAGAAAAGAAAGACTATACAGAGGATGATATTATGAATGTAGAGAGAAAACTTACTAGATGTGGTAATTACACAACGGAGTATAGAAGGGGTAGAGTACATGACCATCAAGGTAAAAAAGGTATTGGTGCTTTTGTGGTACATCTTTTAGACCCTTCTTGGAGAGATTATTAAATATGAGACTTTCGAGAGGATATGACAAATGTCAGGCTGAAAACTTTAACTATCAAAAAAATACTAGAATCCATTTAGGATATGGAGAGAAATGTAATATAGTAATACATGTGCTGGATTATGAGAATACAGCGTTATAAATACAGAAATGGTTTTGGATTTATATATTATACAAGATATGCTAGCATAAAAATGATGGTGTGCTGGTATTATGATCCCTACCAAACCTTTTTAACCTAGAGGATTCTAATGATGATACCATGGATACCTTTACGGAAGGCAAGAAGCTAGACTTATTTGCTGAATATCTACAGAAGACCTATGAACTATCTAAGGTTGAAAATGAATATGCTATCCCAGATGACGACCCAGAAGTTCTAAAAATATTACTAGAATATCCATCTAAAGAAGCGGAACAATTTATAACAAGAGGTTGCAGGGAAGCAATAAAAAATTCAAAATCTGATAGTATTCTAGAAAGAACCAAACTATGGGAAGTGGTTAAAAAATATAAAATAAAATTCAAAGATTACATAAATGTTTCAATGCATGATATCATAGCAGAACAGCATGAAGGTAAGAAGATTCAGTTCAACTGTGTAATAAACGGGCTTGGGGAAGAAAAGACTTATTATTACAAGGCAGTATTTACTTGTCCTCAATGTAAGATACCAACAGAAGTATCACATGATGACCTATACGAAACAGAAATACCAAAATGTCCAGAAGGTCATGGTGATATGAAACTGGAAAAAGCAGACAGTATTACCAAATCCATAATGAAAGTAATGTTAGAAGAACCCATGGAAGAATCCATAGAGGCACAGCCAAAAAGGTACGCGGGTATAATCACAGATGAACTTGTACACCAAGTCAAAGCCATGAAAAGAAAGAAGGTTATAGCAATTTTTAAATCAGTTCCAGTAGATGGTAAGAAACTAAAGCAGAACTATATCCTGTTGGATATCCAGTCTTGGCAGGATATGGAAGAAAATATTGATGAATTACCAGACCTTACACAAATAGAATGGATTAGGCAACAGTTAGCACTCCCAGATGGATTGTCCAAGGTAGTAAATTCCTTTAGTAACAAGGTGGGATTATATGATATCAAACTATCCATGATGATAGCCCTAGTAAGGGGTTGCCGTATCAAGGATGTAGTAGAAAGGGATGACATACATGTATTTAATTTAGGAGACCCGGCAACTTCTAAATCTGAACTGTTAAAATTCTGTCATGAAATAACATCAAACAGTATCATAGCAACCGGAGATTCCGCAAACAAGGTAGGTATCCGTGGTGGAACTGAAACTTTACCGGATGGTTCACATGTGTTTGTTCCCGGACTTTTGACAAAAGCAACGGGTGGATTCTTATTATATGATGAAATGGACAAGACCCCCAAAGAAGATTTTCCTAGTTTGTATAGAGGTATGGAACAACAGGAAATATCATATGATAAAATCATACATGCCAAACTACCGGCAGATACTACGGTGATAGCAACTGCAAATCCAAAACATGGATATTATGACAAAGCAATGACATTCCAACAGAACTTTAATATTCCCCCAGCCTTGCAGACTAGGTTCGACTTGGTATGGTTTATACCATCTGTGGAATCAGAGGATGTTATCAGAAAAATAGCAGGACAGGCAACAGACCCTAACTACAAATGGGAACCATTTATGGATAAGAAACTAATGTCACAGTATTTGAACTACTGTAGAAAATTACAGCCCAAGTTTACAGAAGAAGCGGGAAGTATAATAAATGAGTTTTGGATTAAAGCCAAATCCGTATCCATGAAACAGCAGGACGGTATAAAGATAGAAGTAAGACACTTGCATGGATTAATCAGAATAGCCTTTGCTTTTGCTAAACTACAATTACATGAAACTGTAACAAAACAGGACGCAGAATATTCCATAGCATTATTTACTAGGTCATTAAAATCCATAGGACAGGATGTAGTGACAGGGGAAACAACACAGCGTATACTATTTGGCAGGAAGGAGAATAGAGACCATGCCTTTATGGAAGTGATAAACCGTATAGCAGACCCGGAGACCGGAATAATAGAACCAGAACAGGCTAAAGAAGAATTAGTTAAGACAGGAGTATTTGATGTTTATACCGCTCAGGAACGACTAGAAAAGGAAGCCCGCAAGGGAGATACTATTATAAACACCTATGATAATAGATACAAGATTTCAAAATGACTATAAATAGGACACAAACAGAGAGTATATTTTGGTGGGTACATTTAGATTTTGGGACTGAACGTAAATGCATGAGTAAAAACTTTGATAGAAAACAAGAGGATTGGTTTTGAAAATACATAGAAATGGTGTAAATAATTGTAATTATGAACCACCTAAAAAAATACATTTGTTTTATGATTACAATTTAAATAGTTGGACTATCCTGATTCACCCACTGATGAACGCTTAAATATAAGTGTTTCTGATATGATATCATGGTTAATAGAGGCAAAGGTCATAGATGTCCATCATGCCATAAGACTTGGGTGTGTTTTGTAGAATATTGTAAACTAGATGATCATGTAGACTGTGAGGATTGTTTTATCCATAAGGGAAGACAGAAACAACAGACAACTACAAAAACTCCTGTAAAAGATGAACATTGACAAGGACTTTGAGGGGCTAAAAAAAGATTTTCAGTATGTTTGGATTGAATTTAAATTAGATAGTCTTGACAGACCTAGAAGATATAGAGATGTAAGAACTAATAAATATTTGGTAATCTCAGTTCTTAGGTAATAATTATAGTGTACAGTTCACAGGTTTAGGATTTATCACAAAGTCCGGTGGTGAAACAATATTAGAACCACCAAAACCATCATGACCATACTCCTGTGTCAATGCCCCAATATCTGCGGGAGTTACAAACCTGAATTTACCGGCTTGGGATATCATCACATCATTTGATATTACAACAGCAATAAAATCACATTTGGTAAATGCCAATCGGTGTCCAATACCCAATGCATGCCCCATCTCATGTTCTATGGTCTGTGCTAGGTAATTGGATGGTGTATTATCAAATATTGTTATAACACAATTTAATGGAGTTCCCTCACAGTTTGTGTAACCTATAGCATTTTTGGGGAAACTCAAGTCTTTAGGAACTTCGGTATTGATTATAAGAGTACATATTCCATTATGTGTCTGACTTCCATGTTTGTCTACATAGACTTTATAATTGAAATTATGTGTTCCTGTATTCTGATTTAGTTTGTCCTTCCAGATTGTTATAGCCTTTACCATATCATTCATATAAGGAAGTGTGGAATCTGCGGCATTAAGACAAACTATAGGATCTCTGTCCCACTCCCAAGTCATGTAGGGTATGAAATCTGCATAAGCAAAGGTTGGAGCCAATAACAAAGGTATAATAACAAAGAGTAATTTATGCATAGAAAGATTTATATTCAAATTGTATTTATAGATTATATGCATATTTTAAGAGAAAAATCTATAATGATTATTGGAAGTAGAATTTACCAAATAAATATGAGTCATAGGTTTGGAAGATATACAAGAATTCCCCACAGTGGAAAATTATTTGATGATAGTGAAGATTATCATGAACCTTGAGGATTGTAGATTCCATATAATTTGTTTGACCTGCGAGGAAATATATAAGAACGGTACATTGTTTTATTCAGAGTTTCCAGAGAACGCAGAGAGGGTTAAAAAGAACCATAACAAGACTTTTAAGGCACATAATGTAGAGATAAGGGATAAAAATGAGAATAATAAAATGTAATGGAAACACTGAGAGTTGTCAGAAAATGGGATTTACTAATATAACATATACAAATGTATATGTACATTGGAGCCAAGGAAAAAGATATGAAAATAATTAGAACCCAAGAACTCTGTATAACTGATGGGTTAAGATGTCATTATAGAGGTGCCGGTGATGGTACCATTCTAGTACATTTGAGGATGTATTAAAGCCTTAAATACAACTAAACTTTTAAATATAATTAATGTTATGCCATATATGTCTTGCGGTTGATAAGATCACGACAAAGCATGAAGAACTCGATCTTTGTAAAGATTGTCTTGATAATGTCAAGAGAGTATGACCCTACAAGATTCTATCCAGTCGATATTGACTTTACGGTACGACATACACCGTTCTCCCTTTTATACGCATAAGACACGACAGGATTTTGA
>Ga0207693_10000133_pt1 | contig 67586 bp, 70 predicted proteins | sample LARL81metaG_FD_184347 | JGI IMG/M metagenome (GOLD analysis project Ga0207693, IMG submission 184347) | Corn, switchgrass and miscanthus rhizosphere microbial communities from Kellogg Biological Station, Michigan, USA - LAR L8-1 metaG... | ecosystem: Host-associated > Plants > Roots >... | reverse complement strand
CATTTGAAGAAGGAAGGCGAGTATTTCGTCTGCACCGACTTCCGGAAGCCCGGGAGCAAAGACGAGTATTACGACATCGATTTCTGGGTGAACCAGAAGGGCGGCAAGCTTCAGGTTGATAACGTGAAGATCCACAAGGTTCCGGTGCAGGAGGACGGCATCTGGACGCAAGTCCCGCGATACACTTTCGAAGGCATGGATTTCGACGTAACCAACTGATCTTCAACCACGAATCCTACGAGCCAAAATGCCGCACCTCTGTCGGGGCCGCTATCGTCGCGGTCAAGACAACGGTATGACAAGAAGTACTCGGGTGAGGGGAAACCAAGCTGTGCGCAAAATCATCGTCGGACTGTTCGTATTAGGATTTGTTGGGGTCGGGGCAGGGCTGTGGACGTCCCATGCAGCCGAGGAACCAGCCAAACAAACCGAAGAGAAAGGCCCGGCTAGCGCCGAAGCGGGCGGTGAGTGCTGCAAGGCCGGCGACACCACGCCGCCAACTGAACTGGTGGACAAAATCGCCGCGGGCCAATTGGCATAGTCCCTATCCAGATTACGCCAAGCTCGCGAAAGAGCAGGACCTGGTGAAAGATTTCCGGCTGCCGGGATGCAACGAGTGTCACGGTGGCGGCGGCGGCATGTGCCCAGCCTTGTCGCAAGGCATCTGGTTCTGGGGCAACACCGATGATGTGCTGTTCAGGCTCGTGACATTGGGCTCAGCGGAGCTGGAAAAACGGGGCTTCGATCGCATCACCTATGGGAGCGTGCATGCCCCCATGCCGCCGATGGGATTTGCCGTCAAGACCTCGGACGACCTTTGGAAGATCATCGCCTTCATCTGTTCGATCAATCCTCCTGGAGCCAATCCTCCCGAAAAAGTGGTTCCTGCAAGGATGAAGCAGTAACCCCAGCGATCGACGGCTAGGCCTCTTTGCGTGAGCCGCTTGCGCCTTGATGATCGCAAATGCCGGTCGGGAAACTTTGGCTGCCATGGCCAAGGAGCTACCTTGACCGGCTTTTGTGGTTTCCCAACGCCGTTTTCCGTGGCAAATACCGGTCCTGGAAAAGCAACCTGTGATTAGATTTCGTGAGTGCCTTCGGTGAATCTCACCGACCTCATAATCCGACAAGTTCAAACTAAAAATCGCAACTAGGGTAAGGAAACGGAACTGTGCGCAAAATCATCTCGGGACTTTTGACAATTGTTGTGATCGCGGGGCTTGGCGCGTTTGCGTGGAAGGCCTGCGCCGAGGATCAACCTGCCCCAGCTCCGGCCGGGGATCAGCCGGCTGCGGGCGGCGCGGCAACTGGCGAGGCGGCGCCAACCGGTGAAGCGGCTGGAGGCAGCGCGGCTGCCGGCGGTGCATGCTGCAAGGCAGGCGACACGACGCCTCCGGCCGATCTCGTCAAGAATACGCCCAAAGGTGGCTTGCATAATCCCTATAACGGTAAGTGGGCCGACGTCGCTGAGGAGGGCCACAAGAAGTACATGGGCCTGAGCTGCAACGGTTGCCATGGTGGTGGCGGCGGCGGCGGCATGTGCCCGCCATTGACCAATGACACTTGGGTTTACGGTCCCGATGACGACACGCTGTTCCGACTCGTAACGGTGGGTTCCGACGGCCTGAAACAGGCGGGATATGTTCGTAAAGGTTCGGAGAACGTTGTCGGGCCGATGCCGCCATTCGGAGCTCTCATGAAAAGCTCTGACGATCTATGGAAGATCATTGCCTGGGTCCGGACGGTCAACCCGAACTCTCAGGCCAAGGTGGACAAGCCCGTGCAATGACGGGCCGCGCCTCGCATTAAATTTCGTTCAGGAAACGCATCGAAGCCGCCAAGTCTTTGCAGTCTTGGCGGCTTTTTGCTTGCGCGATCCGACTGCAAACGCTGGCAATAAAGCTTGCCACGACCTGGAAGGCAGATTGCTAATTCCCATATATCCGGAGATTTGAGCTTATTAGCGCGGGCAGGTCGCTTGTCATATTGTGCAGTGCGCATTGCCATTCGAAGCCATGTCTGAGAAATAGACGCGAACCCAAAATACCCTCGCACCACACTCCTCTCGAGTTGTCGCGCTCTTCCACCTCGCCCGCTTTAGGAGCAAGCATTCGTCTATGAGTTTGTCAGTCGGTAGATTGTGTCGCGCGTCCAGGTGCCTTACTTCTTTCGCGGCTCTCGGTGTTTTCGCCTTTGCGTTGCTCGAGCCGGCTCTTGCCGGCGCCCCCGAAACGCCTCCCGCTTCAGCGCCACCCTCCGCCACGTCGCCCGCGCCTCCGCCAGCTTCCGCCGAGACGCCGCAAGCGTCAGCGCCAGGAGCCGCCGAGAAACCGCAAGCGCCAGCGCCGGGAGCTGCCGAAACGCCCAAGACGCCGGAGACGCCTGCTGCAGCTCCTATGCCAGGCGTCGAGACCAAGCCGCCAGTGACGATCGTCTATCTCGGCAAGCACTATGACGAGCCGCTGCCGTTGTCCTATGCCGAGAAACCGATTTTCGACAAAGGTATTCAAGGCGCGCGCCTCATCATCAAGGAAGCCAACCAGGCAGGGCGCTTCGTGGGCAATTCCTTCCAGCTCGTCGAGGCCATCATTCCGCCCGATGGTGACATCGTCGCCAAGGCCAAAGAGATCCTGGCCAAGGGCGATGCCTTCATCATCGCCGATCTCGAGCCCAAGGACCTTCTTGCCGTGGCCGACCTGCCCGAGGCCAAGAACTCGATCCTCGTCAACATCCGCGCGAGCGACGATAGCCTTAGGGAGGAGCAGTGCCGTACCAACGTGTTTCACATCATTCCGAGCTACGCGATGCGCGCCGACGCGCTTGCGCAATATTTGATCTGGAAGAAATGGCCGCGCTGGTTCGTAGTGCACGGCAATACGCCGGAAGACCAGGATTATGTCGCGATGATAAAGCGCTCCGCCGCGCGTTTCGGCGGGAAGGTGGTCGCCGAGAAGCTCTACGATCTACCGCCCGGAGCAAGGAATACGGATTCAGGCTACCAGCAAGTGCAGGGCCAGATTCCGATGGTAACGCAGCAAGCTCCCGACCATGACGTGGTTTGGGTCGTGAACAGCGATGACGGCTTCGGCGACTACCTCGCGTACCGAACCTACCTGCCGCGGCCAATCGTGGGGACCCAAGGGCTTCAGGCGATCGCCTGGGACTCCTCCTATACGGAATATGGCGCCATGCATTTGCAGGATGCCATACCGAAAATTGCCAAGCGCGCGCCGACCGAGCGCGACTACACCGCGTGGCTCGGCGGCAGGGCGTTGACCGATGGCGTGATGCGTTCGGGGAAGCTCACGCCGCCTGAAGTGAAGGCCTATCTTCTCTCCGACCAATTCAGGCTCGAGGGTTTCAAGGGACAGGCCATGAGTTTCCGGCCCTGGGACCACCAATTGCGCCAGCCGATCATTCTTGGCGGCGGCCCGCGTGTGCCCGTCTCGGTCTCCCCTCAGGAAGGCTTCCTGCACCCCAATAACGTCACCGACACTCTTGGCTTCGATCAGCCGGAGACCAAGTGCAAGCTTCAATGATCATCAAGGAACGCCCATGACTCGCATTGTTACCGCCGCGGCCGGCGCGCTCGCGGTTCTTCTCTTTGCCGCCCCGGCCTTCGCGACCACGATCTTCGTGTCCAACGAGAAGGACAACACCATCACCGTCGTTGACGCCGACACGCTGCAAGTCACCAAGACGATCAAGGTGTCGCGGCGTCCACGCGGCATAATGCTCAGCCCCGATTTCAAGGAGCTGTTCGTTGCCGCCGGCGACGGCGATATCATGGACGTGATCGATACCAAGACATTGGAGAAGAGCCGCGAGCTCGAATCCGGCCCCGACCCGGAGCTGATGGCCATCGACCCGACCGGTAAGATCATCTACATCGCCAACGAGGACGACAGCCTCGTCACCATCATGGACATCAAGAGTGGCGATGTGATCGGCGAGGTGCCGGTCGGCGTCGAGCCCGAAGGCATGGGCGTGAGCCCGGATGGCAAATACACCGCTGCCACTTCCGAATCGACGAGCATGGCTCATATCATCGACAATGCCAGCAAGAAACTGATCGCCAACGTTCTGGTCGACTCGCGTCCGCGCGAAGCGAAATTCACCACTGACGGCAAGGAGCTGTGGGTGTCATCCGAGGTGGGCGGCACGATTTCGATCATCGATCCGCAAACCTGGAAGGTCACCAAGAAGATCGGTTTCGAAGTCCCGGGCGTGCGACCGGAACAGTTGCAGCCGGTCGGCATAGACTTCACCAAGGACGGCAAATACGCCTTCGTCGGGCTTGGTCCCGCCAATCGTGTGGCGGTCATCGATACGGCCACCAAGGAGGTCAAGAACTACATCCTGGTCGGCCAGCGTCCCTGGCACGGCGAGATGGGTCCCGACGGCAAGAAATATTACGTCGCCAACGGGCTCACCAACGACCTAACGGTGATCGACGTCGCGTCGCAAAAGGCGGAGAAGTCGGTGCCGGTCGGCAGGCTGCCGTGGGGCGTGGCGATCATGCCCTGATCATGGAAATCGGAAGTCACAGGTCTAATTCGGGGGCACCGACCACTATTCTTTGACTTTCCGGCTGAGGGCCTGCGCGATCGCCTCTGAGACCAGGATCGCTCCAAGAGAGATCGCGAGCGAGATGAGGGTGAGCCTGAGCGCGCCGACTTCGCCGCCCGGACTTTGCGTGAAGGTGTAGATCAGCGTCGGCAGGGTCTGCGTCTCGCCCGGAATATTCGACACGAAGGTGATAGTGGCGCCGAACTCTCCCATGGAGCGGGCGAAGGAGAGGATGGCGCCGGCGATGATGCCCGGTGCCATCAACGGCAAGGTCACGGTGGTGAACACGAAGAGCGGATTGGCGCCGAGCGTGCTCGCCGCCTGCTCGAGCTTGCGATCGACCGCTGCCGCGGAGAGCTGCATCGCGCGCACCATCAAGGGGAAGCCCATGATGGCGCAGGCAAGCGCAGCCCCCGTCCAGCGAAATGCCAACACGATGCCGAAAGTGTCGGCGAGCCACCGTCCGATTGGCCCATGGCGTCCGAACAGAAGCAGCAGCACATAGCCCGTGACCACTGGCGGCAGCACCAGGGGCAGAAGAACTAGGGCATTGAGAAGCGCGCGGCCATAGAACCTCCCGCGGGCGAGCAGCAGGGCAATGAGGATGCCCAAGGGCAGGCTCGCCAGGGTCGCTAGGGTGGCGACGCGCAACGAGAGCTTGATCGCGGTCAGCTCTTCGGGAGACAGGCTCAGCACGGACGGCTTCTTAGCATCTCATCCGTGCCCGCCAGAAGATGCCCGCAGTTCAAGCCCGTTATCCCGAGCTGCGCCGGCGCTCTGTCATGATCGCGCCCGAACCGGCCGCCGATTTCTAGCCGCAGGCGGTTTCGCCTCGCGCGTCCCGCCTGGGCGGTCTGGCAAGGTGTTGCTGCCCAAAGTCGGCGCGAGCTGCTTCGCCTCGGCGACCAGCGCATTGATCAATGGTGTCAAAGGGTTACGGTATGGCACGACCAGGCCGATCGAATGGCCGACATCGGGCTCGACGATGGGAATGGCGCGCACCTTCTCGGTGAGGCCGAGCACCTCGGCGAGCTTGGCCGGCATTACGCTCGCCCAGCGTCCCGTCCGCACGTGGGCGAACAGAACGACGATCGAATTTGATTCGAGGGTGGGCGCGACGTCGGCTCCGGCCTGCCTCAAAAGCTGCTCGATAATCCGGCGATTTTGCATGTCGGGTGTGAGGAGGCAGAGCGGCACTTTCCCCACCTCGGCCCAGGTCACCTTGTCGCGGTTCCCGAGCGGGCTGTCCGAGGAGGTGAGAAGGCGGTATTGCTCGCTATAGAGCGGAACGGTCTGGACGCGGCCCAGGGGCTCGTTGTCGAGATAAGTGAGGCCGGCATCCACCTCGAGATTCTCCAGCAGGCCAAGCACCTCGATAGAGTTGCGCGACAGGATGGTGAAGCTCACGTCGGGATGCTTCGCCCGGTAGGGCGTGGTGATCATCGCCACCATGGCAAGCGCCGTCGGGATGGCGGCGATGCGGATATGGCCGGCGAGGCCGTGCTTCAGCGCATCGACCTCCTGGCGCATGGCGCGCGTGTCACCGACGATGCGGCGGGCCCAGTCGAGCACCCGCTCGCCCTCGGGCGTGAAGCCCTGGAAGCGCGAGCCCCGCTGCACCAAGAGCACGCCGAGCAGATCCTCGAGCTGCTTGATGCCGGCCGAGAAGGTGGGTTGGCTCACGCCGCAAGCCTCGGCCGCGTGGCCGAAGTGGCGCTCGCGCGCCAGCGCAATGATGAATTCGAGCTTGTCGAGCATGGGAGTGCTTCGTCTGCCTCATGCCATTTTCGCAAGAACGCGGGCCTAGGGCCAGAGGCTTGGCGTCACTGACCGTGGGCCCTGAGCCAGGCCTGCATCATCTCGATCTCGCTTTACTGGGCTTCGATGACCCCCTCTGCCAGTTTGCGCAGCTCAGGATCCTTCGCGTATTTGAGCTCGACCTTGGCCATGTGGATCGCACCCTGGTGATGCGGGATCATGCCGCGCACGAAATCGATATCGGCGTCGCCGCTATACTCGATCATCATGCCTTGATGCATTTTTCCCATCGCCGCCTCGTATGCCTGAGTGGAAAGGCTTTCCTCCACCATAGCGGCGGTAGCACTACCGAGAAGCACGCAAAGGGCGGCGAGTGCAGTCATCTTGCGCTTGGTCATCTCTGTATCCCCATCTGACCGTATGCCTACGCCATATGCATTCCAGGCTCGAGGCTGCTGAGCAGGCTCGCGGCAAACACCACGCAAAGACCTACTACAGTTTCGATGCCAATGCTGAGCGCGAGAGCCCTCCTAGCCTTCTCGGCGTCCGGTCCGGCGAACGCCGGCGTCAAGCGAAAATGATTGACGGCGGCGATCGCGATCAACACTGCGAACAAGACGGCTTTCAATAGCAACACCGCGCCGTAAGCCGTGCCGGTGAGTCCCGCAAGTCCGCCCGAAAGCAGCGTCCTCTGAAGAAGCGCGGTGGCGGCAAGCACGCCGACTGAGATCGTACCGAGGGTAGAGAAGCGCTGGGCGGCAAGATGCGCAGCATCGAGCGGTGCCTCCCGCACCAGGAAGCAGCCCTCCGGGCCAGGCGCCGGCAGCTGTCAGGTGCAGCATCTGCGACAGCAGCAAGGGAATGTGCGCCATGGCGAAGGCATGGCTGTGCCCAGCTTCGAGCATTACGGCAGTGCCGGCAAGCGAAGCGGCCAAAATGTCCAGCCCGCGCCATACCACAGCTAGCGCGCACACAATCACAAGAGCCTGCAGGACCAGGATTTGCCCGAACCGCGTGTCAAACAGAACTGTCGGGATGGCCGTTACCGTCTGTGCAAGATCCGTCGTGCCGGCTACGGCGTGTGTTTCCAGGAGCAGCCATGCATAGCCGACGACCAGGGCGCCAGCGAGGCTCATGGACATGATCTTGCGGACCTGCCGCTCCATCGACGCATGGAGCCGGGAATCGACGTCCCGCGCAATCGGCATGGTCAGCGCGAACAGCGCCGCTCCGAAGCCCGACAATGCGCAGGCCACGAACAGACTGCGCGCGACCACGAGCAGCATGGAAGAACCTCAATAGTGGTGAGTCTCTTCCGGCGCGGACGCTCCCATGGCCTCTACGTGGAAGTTCACCGCCACCTTTCCGGCGTGCTCGAATGTCAGGCTGCCGGCGACAGTATCGCCCTGCTTGAGGGGTGATTTGAGACCCATGAACATCAGGTGATAGGAGTCGGGCGAAAATGCCACGCTCCCGTTCGCGGGTATGGTCACGCCGTCTTCGACCGGCCGCATCTGCATCACGCCATTGGCCATCGTCATTTGATGGATCTCGGCTTGCTCTGCGAAATCGGCCTCGGCGGCGACAAGGCGATCCGGCGCGTCCCCATCATTGGTTATCGTCAAATAGCCCACGCCAACATTGGCGCCCTCGGGCGTTGCCCGCGACCAGGCATCCTTGACCGAGATGGAACCCGCCTTTGCCTCTTCGGCGTTGGCCAAACCGGGAAGGAGAAGAACCGCCATCATCGCGAAGGCGGCAAATACCCTGAACATGCCGATTTCTGTTCTACGCATCACTTATCTACCGTGAAGCTGAAGCTTCCTTGCGTTTTGTGGGTATCGACGGAGGTTACATGCCAGCTCACGCTGTAGGTCCCCGCTGCCAGGGTGCCGACACCGAGACGCATGACCTTACCGTTGATATCGGTGTCGGTGTCGACGCGCGCTCCGGCAGCGTTTCGGATCTCGGCTCCGCTGAACTTGGGCTCGATCTGCTCGGTGAAATAGAGCGCAACTTGGCTTGAGATGATGAAACTGTGCTCCCCGCAGCCGGCTCGGCCCTATCGAGCTCGGCGTGAGCCTCGACCGATAATGGATGCGCAAGCAAGGCAACGGCAATGAGAAGAAGTTTCAGGCTTGGTTTCATGATTGGAGTCATTACTGGCTCCCTGAAAAACGATGTGGAAAGCCGGCGCGGGGCAGCTGCCAATCTGCGAGCCGCGTCCAACGCCGGGAGCACCGACGCCGCGATAGCTTTCACGCTAAGCGGGATCAGTGCGCTTGAAAGGTCAGACAGATAGTGAAGGCGGACCGCGGTTGTGCGGTGGGAGCACCGAGGCTTCGGCGAGATTGGTCTCCGTGCCGTGCAAAAACTTGCCGACGAACTGAGGCGGTAAAGGAAGAGAGACCGGGGGGCTTGTTAGAGCGAGCTGCAGCGCGGCAAGGCCGCTGCAGATCGGGCAATGGGTCTGTTTTACTGGCTGGGCGGGTTTTGCCGGCTCGCCGGTAGCCTCACGGTGGCAACTCGGAATTGTGGTTGTGCCAGCGCCCGCCTGGGCAAGCTGCAAGGAAGTCTGCGACACCGTGTGCCAAGGAAACAGCATGGCGTAGAACGCCATACCGATGAGCGCGATTACTGCGCCCACGCCGCGATTTTTGTGCAGCGCCCGCAAGCTCATGGACCAAGAGTAGCCCTACCAAGCTGTCGCCTCAAGCTACCCAAGGCCGCGGGGCAGGGCGATGCAGGCGGCGGCTCGCTTCCCTATTCGTGGGAGCTCCGCCGGTAGATGTCGTCATATCTGACGATGTCGTCCTCATCGAGATAGGCTCCCGACTGGACCTCGATGAGGAAGGCCGGGATCTTGCCGGGGTTGGCGAGGCGATGCTTTTCCCCGATCGGGATATAGGTCGACTGGTTCTCGCTCAGAATCTCGATTTTTTCGCCCCGCGTCACCTCGAGCGTGCCGGTCACCACCACCCAATGCTCCGAGCGGTGATGGTGGCTTTGCAGCGAGAGCTTCCCGCCGGGTTTCACCATGATGCATTTGACCTGATAACGTTCGCCCCGATTCAGACCCTGGTACCAGCCCCACGGGCGATAGACACGATTGTGCTGGAGCGCGAGATCGCCGCCATTGCCCTTGAGATAGTCGACGACCCGCTTAATCTGTTCGGCATGGTCCTTGGAGGCAACCAGCACGGCGTCCTCCATCGCCACCACGACCACGTTCTCGACGCCGACCAGCGCGACGAAGGCATGGTCGCTGAAGGCGAAGCTGTTACGCGTATCCTCGAGAATGACCTGACCGTCACCGCGCACCACATTGCCGGCGGGATCCTTATCCATGAAATCCCACAGCGCAGACCAAGAGCCGACGTCGCTCCACGCCGTTCTGAGCGGCACGCAGCGCATATTTGGCGCCTTCTCCGCGACGGCATAATCCAGCGAAATCGCCGGAGCCTGCTGGTAGGAGCCGTTCAGCACGCGGAAGCTGAGATCCTCGGTGGCAGCATCGAGAGACTTGCGGCAGGCTTCGAGGATTTGCGGCGCATGCCTCTCGATCAGCTCGAGCATGGTCGCGGCCTTGAACAGGAAGATTCCCGCGTTCCAATAAAAGCCGCCCGCGTCGAGATATTGCTCCGCCGCATCGAGCGAAGGCTTCTCGACGAAGCGCTTCACCTTGCGGTCGGCGGCATTGCCCGCCTCGGTTTCGATATAGCCGTAACCGGTGTGAGGCGAGTCAGGCTCGACCCCGAACGTGACGAGCGCGCCTCCCTCGGCCGCCTCGATGCCGCTCTCCACCACGCCTGCAAAAGTTGCGGCATCGGGGATCATGTGATCCGACGGCGCAAGCAGGACCAATGCTTCGGCGTCGGCGCGCGAGGCGATCAGCGCGGCGACACAAGCGGCAGGTCCCGTATTGCGGCTGACGGGCTCGAGCACGAGGTTCCTGGCTGGCGCGCCGATCTCCTCGAGCTGCTCGGCAATGAGGAAGCGGTGGCGGTGATTGGAGAGGACGTAAAGCTCTCCGAACAAGGGGCCCGATAGCCTGCGCACGGTCTGCTGGAACAGCGTCTCGGGGCCTGCTAGCCGATGAAACTGCTTGGGATATGCCTCGCGGGAGAGCGGCCAAAGCCGCGTGCCCGCTCCGCCGCACAAGATGAATGGCAAGACCCTACGCATCACGCCCCGTCAACGCCTTCTACCGTCTGGCTTTCTAGCATACCGCGGACCCCCAAGGTTCCCCATGATGTCAAATCTTGGCAGAAGAGGGACCGAAGTCCGCTTTTAAGCCGACCCGCTGCCCCGGCGAGAGCGATGGTCGAGCCTGAGCGTCAGGCAGCAGGCCGAACCCCCGCTGCGCAAGAAGGCCTGCAGCGGGGTGGCAACCACAGCAAATCCGCGCTCCTCGAGCCTCCGCCTCAGCCGCTCCGAGCAGCTCGACAGGATGATCGAGCCATTGAGCGGTACGGCGTTGGCGGCAAATCTCGTCGCGTCTTCGTGGTCTATGGCAACGCGGTGCCCTGGAGTCACGCGCTCTTCAATGGCGCGCAGCCCGGTTTTGGAGAATGCGCCAGGGTAATAGATCAAGTCGCCCGAGGGCAGGGGACAGAAAGCGGTATCGAGGTGATAGAAGCTCGGATCGGACAACTCCAATGCCACGCATTCGACGCCGAAACTTTCCGAAACGACATGTGCCGCCTCGCGGTGCGAGCGTGGACCGAAGCCCATCCAGAACTGCCGGCGCACGGCATCCCAGATGCAATCGCCGGCCCCTTCCAGCCAGATGCCTTCCGGCATCTCCATGATCGAATCGATCTCTATGCGTTCCCTTAGAGCGAGGAGCGCGGCGCCGAAGATTGGCTCCTCGCCTTGACGTTCTGGAAGGCGGAAGCGCGCAAGCAAAGCTTTGCCATCGAGCACGATGGCCGCATTGGCGGTGAACACGAGGTCGGGGAGGTTCGGCTCGGGATCGATAAAGTCGATGGCCGCGCCGAGGGCGAGCAGAGTGTCGTGCAACGCGAACCACTGCTGTTCGGCTTCCTCATGCAGCGCGCTGCCGCCGCTGTTCCAGCTTACCGGATTCATCCAGGGATTGATGCTGTAGCTCACCGCATAATGACGCGGCGGGCACATCAGGAAGCGGGCTTCCGTTGCGAGGCTTGCGGCCGGCTCCGGAAGCGCGTCCGCCACTATATCCGCCAATCCTGGGTGCATGATTCCCTGCACCCCTTGAGGCTAGCGCGAGAGTGTGTCGCGGCAAGCAACGACCGTGCTATTTCCGACGATTTTTTGCGACCGTGCTTTGCCGATCACAGCATGATCGGGGCATGGGCGAACGCCCGAGAATGCGCCGCAGCCTGGGAAGCCTGGGCAATTTGGCCTATTTGTATTCGACCTTGAGCAATTCGTAAGACTTGCCGCCGCCGGGCGTCGATACTTCGATGATGTCGCGTTTGCGCTTGCCGAGCAGCGCCCGGGCGATCGGCGAGGTGATGGAAATCTTGCCCTGCTTCACGTCGGCCTCGAGCTCGCCCACAATCCGGTATTTGACCTTTTCCTCGGTGTCCTCGTCCACCAGCGTTACCGTCGCCCCGAACATCACCTGGTCGCCCTTCAATTTCGACACGTCGATGACGTCGGCCCGGGAAAGCTTGTCCTCGAGGTCGGCGACGCGCGCCTCAGTGATGCCCTGCTGCTCCTTGGCGGCATGGTATTCGGCGTTCTCGGACAGATCGCCATGAGTACGGGCATCGGAAATCTGCTTGATGATCCGCGGGCGCTCGACGGTCTTGAGATATTTGATCTCAGCCTCGAGAGCGGCATAGCCTTCCGCAGTCATCGGCACCTTATCCATCATTCATCAAAGCTCCCTGGGGCACCCTCGACCGAATACTGTCGAGGAATTGCCCGGTCCAAGTCAAGAATCTGTTGATTTTGACCGATTTCTAAGCTGTCTCAAGCGACTTCTTGGCGCGCTTACCGACGTAGCTTTGCAGGGGTGCAACGCTCAGACTGCCTTCCCTGAGCGCTCTGATCGCCTCGGTGACGGCCAGCGCGCCGGCGAGGGTTGTATAATAAGGAATATGATTGAGCAACGCCGACCGGCGGATCGACGCCGAGTCGGCGAGAGCTTTGGCGCCTTCGGTGGTGTTGAACACGATATCGACTTCGCCATTGGTGATGGCGTCGACAATATGCGGGCGTCCTTCGAGGACTTTGTTAACCCTCTCGCACTGAATGCCGTGGGCGTCGAGATGCCGCTTGGTGCCGCGCGTGGCGATGACGCGGAAGCCCATCTCGGCGAGTTCCCGGACCGGCGCCAGCACCTTGTCCTTGTCGCTGTCCTTCACCGAGACGAACACCGTGCCGGAGAGTGGGAGCCTCGAGCCTCCGCCGAGCTGGCTCTTGGCGAACGCGATGGCGTAGTCGCGGTCGATGCCCATTACCTCTCCGGTCGAGCGCATCTCCGGGCCGAGCACCGGATCGACGCCTGGGAAGCGCGCGAAGGGGAACACCGCTTCCTTCACCGCGATATGATCGAGCGTGGGCCGCTTAAGGCCGAACGAGGCGAGCGGCTTGCTCGCCATCACTTCCGCGGCGATGCCGGCAATCGGCAAGCCGATCACTTTGGCGACGAAGGGCACGGTGCGCGAGGCGCGCGGGTTGACCTCGAGAATGTAGATTTCGTCATTCTGAATAGCGAATTGGACGTTCATCAGCCCGACCACGCGGAGAGCCTTGGCCAGCTCGATGGTCTGCCGCTCCATTTCGGCGACGATCTCGGGTTTCAGCGAGTGCGGCGGCAGCGAGCAGGCCGAGTCGCCCGAATGCACGCCCGCCTCCTCGATATGCTCCATCACGCCGCAGATGAAGACGTCCTTGCCGTCGGCGATGGCGTCGACGTCGACTTCGATCGCGTCGCGGAGATAAGAATCGAGCAGCACCGGTGACTTGCCGGACACCACCACGGCCTCGGCGATATAGCGGGCAAGCTGCGGCTCGTCGTGCACGATCTCCATGGCGCGCCCGCCGAGCACGTAAGAAGGACGGATCATCAGCGGGAAGCCGATCTCGGCTGCGACGGCCTTCGCTTCGGCGCCGGAGCGCGCGATGCCGCTCCGCGGCTGCCTGAGCCCAAGCCGCTCGATCAACGCCTTGAATCTGTCGCGGTCCTCGGCGAGGTCGATCGCGTCAGGGGAGGTGCCGAGGATCCGAACATGGGCATTTTCCAGCGCCTGCGCAAGCTTGAGCGGCGTCTGCCCCCCGAACTGTACGATGATGCCTTTGACCTTGCCGTTCTCGGACTCCTTCCGCACGATCTCGAGCACGTCCTCTTCCGTGAGGGGCTCGAAATAGAGCCGGTCTGAGGTGTCGTAATCGGTCGAGACCGTCTCGGGATTGCAGTTGACCATGATGGTCTCGTAGCCGGCGGCCGAGAGCGCAAAGGCTGCGTGACAGCAGCAATAGTCGAACTCGATACCCTGGCCAATGCGGTTGGGGCCGCCGCCGAGAATGATGATCTTCTCTTTGTCACTTGGCCGCGCCTCGCAAACCGGGGGGCCGGCGAAACCCGCCTCGTAGGTCGAATACATATAGGCGGTGGGCGAGGCGAACTCGGCAGCGCAAGTATCGATGCGCTTATAGATGGGATGAACGTCAAGTTTCCGCCGCAGCGCTGCGACCTCGCTCGCCACAACGCCTGTGAGCTTGGCGAGCCTCTCGTCCGAGAAGCCCATCGCTTTCAGCGCACGGAGCTGGCCCGCGCTTTGCGGCAGGCCATGTTGCCGCACGCGCTCCTCGCAATCGATGATGTCCTGAAGCTGGCGGATGTACCACGGGTCGATCTCGCAGGAGTCGTAGATCTGCTCGATGTCGAAGCCGAGCCGGAGCGCCTGCGCAACCTTCAGCAGCCGGTCGGGGGAGGGGGTGCCGAGTGCGGCGCGCACCACGTTCTTGTCATCGCCCTGGCCGAGGCCCTCGAAGGTGATGTCATCGAGTCCGGTGAGGCCGGTCTCCATCGAGCGCAGCGCCTTTTGCAGCGACTCCGGGAAGGTGCGGCCAATGGCCATCGCCTCGCCGACCGACTTCATCGAAGTGGTCAGCACCGGCTGCGAGCCGGGGAACTTCTCGAAGGCGAAGCGCGGGATCTTGGTCACCACGTAGTCGATGGTCGGCTCGAAGCTTGCTGGCGTGGCGCCCCCGGTGATGTCGTTGGCGAGCTCATCGAGTGTGTAGCCGACAGCGAGCTTCGCCGCGATCTTGGCGATGGGAAAACCGGTCGCCTTCGACGCGAGCGCCGAGGAACGCGACACACGCGGGTTCATCTCGATGATGACCAGCCGCCCGTCGGCGGGGTTCACGGCGAACTGTACATTGGACCCGCCGGTCTCCACCCCGATCTCGCGCAGCACCTTGATCGAGGCGTTGCGCATGATCTGATATTCCTTGTCGGTGAGGGTGAGCGCAGGCGCGACCGTGATGGAGTCGCCGGTATGCACGCCCATCGGATCCACGTTCTCGATCGAGCACACGATGATGCAGTTGTCGTCCTTGTCGCGGACGACCTCCATCTCGTACTCCTTCCAGCCGAGCACCGACTCCTCGATCAGCACCTCGGTGGTTGGCGAGGCATCGAGCCCACGCTCGACGATCTCCACGAACTCCTCGCGGTTATAGGCGATGCCGCCGCCAGTCCCGCCGAGCGTGAAGGAGGGGCGGATGATGGCGGGCAGTCCGATCTCGGGAAGCGCGTCGAGCGCCTCGATCAGGCCCTTCTCGACGTAGCGCCGCTTCCGCCCGCCCTCGTGCCGCGCCCACTCGACCTCGAAGGCCGAGAGCGCCTTTGCCCTCTCGTCGGGGTCGGGATTTGCCGCCTCGATGCGGGCGATCTCGTCTTTATGTCTCTGCCGGTCGGCGCGCTTCAGCACTGCGGCGTCGGCGAGCCTTGAGCGCGGCGTCTCGAGCCCTATTCCCTTCATCGCCTCGCGGAACAGCTCCCGGTCCTCGGCCTTGTCGATCACCGCGGCGCGCGCGCCGATCATCTCCACGCCGTACTTCTTGAGCACGCCGGAACGGTCGAGGCTAAGCGCAGTGTTGAGCGCGGTCTGCCCACCCATGGTCGGCAGCAGCGCATCCGGGCGCTCCTTCTCGATGATCTTTGCGACAAAGTCCGGCGTGATCGGCTCGACATAAGTCGCGTCGGCGATGCCCGGATCGGTCATGATCGTGGCCGGGTTCGAGTTCACCAGCACGATCCGATAACCCTCTTCTTTCAAGGCCTTGCAGGCTTGCGTTCCGGAATAGTCGAATTCGCAGGCCTGGCCGATCACGATCGGTCCAGCCCCGATGATCAGGATGGACTTTATGTCTGTGCGCTTTGGCATGGTCAGCCGACGGGCGCCTTGCCCTTCCGCTCCTCCATCAGAGCGACGAAGCGGGTGAAGAGATAGTGGCTGTCCTGCGGGCCGGGCGAGGCCTCTGGGTGATACTGCACCGAGAACACCGGCCGGTCCTTTACCTTCAGCCCGCAATTCGACCCATCGAAGAGAGATACATGCGTCTCCTGGACATGGGCGGGAAGACTCTCGCGGTCGACGGCGAAGCCGTGATTCATCGAGGTGATCTCGACCTTCTCGGTGGTGAAGTCCTTCACTGGGTGGTTCGCGCCATGATGGCCCTGATGCATCTTGCCGGTCTTGCCGCCGAGCGCGAGCCCGAGCATCTGGTGTCCGAGGCAAATGCCGAACAGAGGCAGCCCCGAGTCGACGAGCTTCTTGATCTCCGGCACGGCGTAGACCCCGGTCGCCGCCGGATCGCCCGGCCCGTTCGACAGGAACACGCCGTCGGGCTTGCGCTCGAGGATCTCCTCTGCACTCGCGGTCGCCGGCAGCACCGTGAGCTTACAGCCTACGCTCGCAAGCTCGCGGAGGATGTTGCGCTTGAGCCCATAGTCGATGGCGACGACATGGAAGCGCGGGCTTTCCTGCCGGCCATAGCCCTTGCCCCACTGCCAGTCGGTCTCGTCCCACGCATAGCTCTGTCCCGCCGTCACGTCCTTGGCGAGGTCGAGCCCGACCATGCCTGGCCACTCGGCTGCCTCGCGCTTCAGTGCGGCGAGGTCGAACTTGCCGTCAGGCGCGTGCGCGATGACGGCGTTCGGCATGCCCTTCTCTCGGATGAGAGCAGCAAGCGCCCGCGTATCGACGCAGGTGATGGCGATGATGCCGCGCGCCTTCAGCCAATCGTTGAAATCCTGAGCGGCACGCCAGTTCGACGGCGCTGTGATCGGCGCGCGCAGGACGCAACCGCGCACGCCTGCGGCGCCGAGGCTCGCGCTCTCCAAGTCCTCGCTGTTCGTTCCGACATTGCCGACATGCGGGAAGGTGAAGGTGATGATCTGCCCGGCATAGGAGGGGTCGGTGAGGATCTCCTGGTAGCCGGTCATCGCGGTGTTGAAGCAGACCTCGCCGACTGCGGTGCCTGTTGCGCCGGCGCCTTTGCCTTCGATCACCGTGCCGTCGGCAAGAACGAGAAGAGCGGTCGGCGCCTCGTCGGCCCATGCAGGGGCAGGTCGCGCGCGCGACATTGCGGCCTCTGCGGCCAGAGTTTCGCTCGTATCGTTCATCTTCTCTTATTGGAGGCCGTCAGGCTCGGCCGCCTGTTGCAAAGTCGGGTGCGCAGACTTCGGCGTCAAGGACTAATGCTGAGGACTTGGGGACTAACTCGCGCACTCTTACGTTCGAGAATGGGAGGCGTCAATCCACAGCATGAATTATTTTCCTGTGAAAACAATAACTTAAACCTGGGAAATTCCTTGCCACGACTCTTTGCCTCCATTACCTTGGAACCTTCCTCCCGGAAATGTTCGGCACGAGACCCATGCGCGAGACCATCACCGCTGCTCTGAAGGACGCCACCAAAGCGCAGGACAAGCGACGCGTCTCGACGCTCAGGCTGGTGAGCGCCGCGATCAAGGATCGCGACATCGCTGCGCGCACGGTCGGCAAGACGCAGGCGACCGATGCCGAGCTGCTCGAGCTGTTCGCCAAGATGATCAAGCAGCGCGAGGAGTCACAGAAGATCTACGCCGATGCCGGCCGCGCCGATCTCGCCAAGCAGGAGAGCGAGGAGATCGAGATCATCCGCGAGTTCCTGCCGAAGCAGCTCTCCGACAAAGAGATGGAGAAGGCGATCGCGAGCGCCATTGCCGAGTCAAATGCCACGGGCGTGAAGGACATGGGCAAGGTGATGGCCGCGCTCAAAGCGCGCTACGCGGGACAGATGGATTTCGCCAAGGCTAGCGCGCTGGTGAAGGCGAAGCTCGGCTGAGCCTTAAGCCGCATAACGCCTTGTCATTGCCCGGCTTGACCGGGCAATCCAGTAATTACTGCGGTCCGTTGCAGAGAACTCAGTGGTTACCGGATTTCCGCTTTCGCGGAGATGCAACGGGTCAGCGCGGTATTCCGTGATCTGATCTTCAAATCAATCGTTCGGCTTCAGCCTGCGGTCATTTGTCTTGCGCCGCAACATAAAGTTGTCGCACTGCAGCGATAATCCCTGTGCAATGCAGCACGGACTGATTCCGTGCTCGATTTTTGAAAGGAGGCCAATTCAATGGTCCAGATTTCACGTACGCGACTATTCGCTGCGGTTTGCGCCCTTGGTGTGCTCGCGAGCGCGTCTGCTCACGCCGACGAGTATACGACCAATCTCGGTCCCGTCGGACCGAACGAGCCCATACTCGCCAATGTCGGTGGGCAGCGCATTATCGCCTTCTTCACGCCCGAGCGGGGCTCTTGCGCCGTGAACACGATTGTGTGGAAGGATGCCGGGGCTGACACGCCCTATACATCGTCTCGCGTAAGGGTGACTTTGCGTCCCGGTCAGATCTTTCGGTTCGACGACGCGCGCCTGTCAATGAACCTGCTTTGCGGCGCTGATGCCTCGACGCTTTCCGTGGTGGCGCCTCCGGAGCTAATCCTGACCAGCGAGCACCCTAACAATTAGCCATCGCGCCCCCCTGCCGAATTTCGGCGGGCAGATAAACTTTCAACGCCCTCCCTCGCGGAGGGCGTTTCTATTTCAATCCTCCGTAGAGGTAGAGTTCCCTTTCTGTTCCAAGTCGGTGGATAATGGTGAAGATGGCGAATCGCCGGGCGCGTCACGCCAGATGAAAGCCCATTGTCCAAGCGATGAAGTTTTCCGATTCGTTTCTCGATGAGATCAGGGCGCGGCTGCCGGTCAGCCAGATCGTCTCGCGCCGCGTGCCGCTCAAGCGTCGCGGGCGCGAGTTCGTTGGCTTAAGTCCCTTCAACCGCGAGAAGACGCCTTCGTTTACGGTCAACGACCAGAAGGGCTTCTATCACTGCTTCTCGAGCGGAAAGCACGGCGACGTCTTCACCTTCCTGATGGAGATCGAGGGTCTGAGCTTCCCCGAGGCTGTGGAGAGGCTTGCCGGCGAGGCAGGGCTCGAGCTGCCGAAGCCAGATCCACAATATGAGCGGTCAGCCAAGGAGCGGCTCGGTCTCTTCGATGCGCTGGAGGCTGCGTGCCGGTTCTTCCAGGACGACCTCAAAACGCGCGAAGGCCGCGCGGCCCTGTCCTATGCGGAGGGGCGCGGACTCTTACCCGAGACGCTGAGGCAATTCCGCATCGGCTTCGCGCCGAACTCTAAGGACGCACTCAAAAGCGCGCTTCTAAAGAAGGGCTTCACCGAGGCTCAGCTCCTCGATGCAGGTCTTTTGATTAAGCCCGATGACGGCCGCGCCACCTACGACCGTTTCCGCAACCGCCTCACCATTCCAATCGTCGACGCCAAGTCTCGCGTCATTGCTTTCGGCGCTCGTGCCCTCGATCCGGCAGCGGAGCCGAAATATCTGAACTCCCCGGAGACGCGGCTCTTCGACAAAGGTTCGATCGTCTTCAACTTTGCCCGCGCTCGCAAGGCCGCATTCGACTCCGGCGAGCTCGTCGTGGTCGAAGGCTATATGGACGTCATCGCGCTCAATCAGGCGGGCTTCGCCAATGTTGTCGCCACGCTCGGCACTGCCTTCACCGAGCGGCAAATGGAGCTCCTGTGGCAGCTGGCGCCGGAGCCCGTCATCTGCTTCGATGGAGATAAGGCCGGCGAGGCGGCAGCGGCGCGGGCGATCGACCGCATGCTTCCGAATTTGCGCGAGGGCCGCTCTTTTCGCTTCGCCTTCCTGCCGCACAGCTCCGATCCCGACGATCTCGTGCGCGCTAAGGGCCCACGCGCCTTAGCCGAATGTCTGGCAAGCGCACGCCCTCTCATCGACGTCGTTTGGCTCCGCGAGCTCAGATCACATCCCGTCGATACGCCCGAGCGCCGCGCCGCCCTAGAAGCGCGGCTCGACGGTCTGCTCGCCGAGATCGCCAATATCCGCGTGCGCGATCACTATCGGCGCGAGGTGAAGAACCGGTTTTTTGAGCTTTGGCGCGGTAAGCCCGGACGCGGAGGGACGCGCCCGGCAATTCCCTCATCTCGCTCGGTTGAGCCAGGCAGACCGACGCCGCTCCCGTCGGCCCGAGGCTTTGTCACCGTCATCATTCTTGCGCTCGTCAATCATCCCTGGCTGCTCGACCGCTTCGCCGAGGAAGTCGCGACGCTCGAGATCAGGGACAAGAGTCTCGCCGCTCTGCTTGGCTCGGTCACCCGCATCATCTTCGATGATCATGGCGTCACACCACCTGAGCGTTTGGCAGACCTGATCAAGGCAGGCAGCAACGCCAAACTGTTCGATCGGCTTTTCCGCGATAGCGCCTTCACGCGCCTTGCGTTCCTCCAGCCTGAGACCCCACCCCAAGATGTCGAGCAGCAATTTGCAGACATCATTTTCAGATTTCGCGCTCTGCCCAGTCTCAATCGCGAGCTCGAGGAAAGTGCTGACCATCTGGCCGACATGTCGGAGGCTGAATTTGAGCGGTTTGCCGCCTTGCAGCAGCAAGTGGCGAGCGTCGGAACGCATCATTCGGCCGACGACGCTGGAGAGCGTGACGCCACAAAACGTTTTCAAGAGACGGTAGCCCGCCTAAAACAGGAGCATGTCTCGGCACAGCGCGGACGCCGGCCCGAGAAGCGCTAATGGGCGGCGAGCCCTCTTTCGGCCTAGTTCTTGCAGCAAGAGAAGGCCAACGGTCCAAATAAAAATGGAAGAATTTCCTGCCAGCGCAGGGTCTCGACCTTGACAGGGGCAGCGCCCCTCGCCAAGTCATGGATCACGACGTGCAGCTACCGCGCGACCAGGATTTGGGGCGGGACGCGCGGGTTTAGGCGAGATCCGAGGGCTGATCACATCCCCCGCGTGGCATCGACAAGATCCTTAGGCCAAAGGACAAGGCCAAGTGAAGCGGAAGTAACGGCACGTTTATAGTCTTCTGTCGGCCCTTAACCGGGCTTGTTTGGTGGGAGAGTGACAGTCGACGCTAAGTTCGGCGCCAGTATAGACGAGCTGGCGGTGCGGCTTGGCGGCGAAGTCATGTTTAATTGACGATTAACGGTGAGGCCGTTAATCGCTTCCGTGGGTTTGTGCGTTTCGAGAGCAGCGCACGGAAGGCAGCTCAGCCGCCGAGGCGAGCCATGCCTGAGAAAGCGACATTTTGCGCTTCGGAGTAAATGAATGGCCACAAAAACCGCTGAAGCCGAGGACCAAGAGCAGCCGCAAGCCGAGCCCGCCGATGGTCCTGTGCTCGACATGTCCGACGCAGCCGTCAAGAAGCTGATCAAGACGGCTAAGGCGCGCGGCTTCGTCACCTATGACGAGCTGAACGAGGTGCTTCCCTCCGAGGAAGTGTCTTCGGAGCAGATCGAGGACACCATGTCGATGCTCTCCGACATGGGCATCAACGTGATCGACACCGACGAGGCCGAAGAGCCGGGTGCCGCCGGTCAAGCCGAGGAGGGCGAGTCCGCGCGGCCCGTGGTCGCCGCCGCGCCCGTCGCCAAGGTAGAGACCACGAAGGAGCCGACCGAACGCACCGACGATCCGGTACGCATGTATCTGCGCGAGATGGGCTCGGTCGAGCTGCTCTCCCGCGAGGGCGAAATCGCCATTGCCAAACGCATCGAGGCAGGGCGCGAGGCGATGATCGCAGGACTATGCGAGAGCCCGCTTACCTTCCAAGCCATCATCATCTGGCGCGACGAGCTGAACGAGGGAAAAATTCTGCTCCGCGACATCATTGATCTCGAAGCGACCTACCAGGGCCCCGACGCCAAGCCCGCGCCGTCTCAGCCGCTGCCCGGCGAAACGATGAACGGCAATGGCGCGGACGGGCAGAGCGCGCACGCCGGTCAGCCGCAGCATGGCGCGCGCCATGGCGAGGACGAGGAGGCCGAGCCGCGGCCTGAGGAGTTCGAGGACGACGAGGACGATCTCGAGAACTCGCTCTCGCTTGCCGCCATGGAAGCCGAGCTCAAGCCAAAGGTGCTCGAGACCTTCGACCTCGTTGCCACCAACTACAAGAAGCTCCGCAAGCTTCAGGACCAGGTGGTCGAGCGCGCGCTCAAGAACGACTCGCTCTCCTCGGGCCAGGAGAAGCGCTACAAGGTTCTCAAGGATGAGATCGTCGCCGAGATCAAGTCACTCTCGCTCAATACGAACCGCATCGAGAGCCTGGTCGAAACGCTATATGACATCAACAAGAAGCTGCTCGGCTATGAGGGCCGGCTGCTCAGGCTCGCCGAGAGCTATGGCGTGCTGCGCGATGACTTCCTCAACGAATATCAGGGCAACGAGCTCGACCCGAACTGGCTTCGCCGCGTAGGCCGGCTGAAGAAGAAGGGCTGGGCCGATTTCATCCGCGACGAGCGCGGCATGGTGAAGGAGCTGCGCTCCGAGATTCACCAGCTCGCCGCCGAGACCGGGCTGCAGATCTCCGAGTTCCGCAAGATCGTGCACATCGTGCAGAAGGGCGAGCGCGAGGCGCGCCAGGCGAAGAAGGAGATGGTGGAAGCGAACTTGCGCCTCGTCATCTCGATCGCCAAGAAATACACGAACCGTGGGCTGCAGTTCCTCGATCTCATCCAGGAAGGCAATATCGGCCTGATGAAGGCCGTGGATAAGTTCGAGTATCGCCGCGGCTACAAGTTCTCGACCTACGCCACCTGGTGGATCAGGCAGGCGATCACCCGCTCGATCGCCGACCAGGCGCGCACCATCCGCATCCCGGTGCACATGATCGAGACCATCAACAAGATCGTGCGCACCAGCCGCCAGATGCTGCACGAGATCGGCCGCGAGCCGACGCCCGAGGAGCTCTCCGAGAAGCTCGCCATGCCGCTCGAGAAGGTGCGCAAGGTGCTGAAGATCGCCAAGGAGCCGATCAGCCTCGAGACGCCGATCGGCGACGAGGAGGATAGCTATCTCGGCGATTTCATCGAGGACAAGAACGCGGTCCTGCCGATCGATGCAGCGATCCAGTCGAACTTGCGCGAGACCACGACGCGCGTGCTCGCCTCGCTCACACCGCGCGAGGAGCGCGTCTTGCGCATGCGCTTCGGCATCGGCATGAACACCGACCACACTCTGGAAGAAGTCGGCCAGCAATTCTCGGTGACGCGCGAGCGCATCCGCCAGATCGAGGCCAAGGCGTTGCGCAAGCTCAAGCACCCGAGCCGCAGCCGGAAGCTCCGCAGCTTCCTCGACAATTAACTAAAACCTTCATCGCCCGGCTTGACCGGGCGATCCAGTACGCGACGACCTTCGCTATCGCGCATGGCGGTGGTTACTGGATGCCCGCGTTCGCGGGCATGACATAAATGCATGCGACCGAACACCGGAACTTTCCACAACCCTTCGCCGTTTCGTTGCGGGGAGAAGGCGTCTCGTATCGAACGCGAAGGGAGACTGACATGCGTGTCCTAACTGTCGCCACTCTCGCAGCACTTTTCGTTGCCGGCTTTGCCATCCCCGCTGATGCCGCCAGGCCGGTCAAGGGAGCCGTCCAAGGCACGGCAACCGCCGCCAAAGGCGTCGGCCATGGCGCGGCCCAGGCCGGGCGCGGCGTCGCCCGCGGCACGGTAACCGCGGCCCGGGGCGTCGGCCACGGCGCGGTCTGCCTGTTCACGCTCGGCACCCGCTGCCGCTGATTTTCTGAAAATTGTCATTGCCCGGCTCCTCGCGCTCTTGCTCGCGCTGATAGGATCCTGCTGCTGATGGTGCCGACGCTCCTGCTCCTGCATTACGGCGGGGTCAAGCGCGAGGAGCAGTATCTCGAGAAGAAGTTCGGCGAGAGCTATCGCAGCTATAAGGCCTTCCGTCCCGCGCTACGACTGGAAGTTCTGAGCCCAGCGCAAGCAGGCCTCAGCGGCCCGCGCTCGCTTCGATCATGTTAGGCTTGGTGTCGGGCGGCGTCTTCTTCAGCCGGCTCACGCGCACCTTCGCCACACCCGCCCTCAACATGCCGAGCGACTCGGCCGCGGCCCGCGACACGTCGATGATGCGGCCCTTCACGACCGGCCCGCGATCGTTGATGCGCACCACGACCGACCGGCCGTTGGCGAGATTCTCGACCAGCACGTGTGAGCCAAGCGGAAGCGTGCGGTGCGCCGCGGTCAGCGCGTCGCCGTCCATGATTTCACCGCTCGCGGTTGCGGTTTTGAAATCGTACCAGGACGCACGGCCGGTCTCGGCGGGACGTGTCTCGTCCACCGTCATCTCTTGCGGCTTCGCTCGCGTCTCGGCCCGCGGCGCGGCGGCTGTGGGCGTCGCTGCATGCACCGCTTCGCGCGCGGTCTTGCTCTCGCGGTTCACGCTCTGGCTCGGCTGTTGCGGAACGCCTACCTCAGAGGGAACCGGCGCAAGCTCAGGAAGCGGCGCCTCGATCCGATGCCGCCATGGACCGATATGTTTGATCAGGGGAGGGGTCGCGAGAGAGCCGAACAGAACCGCGCTCGCCGCCACGAGCCACGCACGGATCTCCAACGGCAGAGCGCTGCCAACTCGACGCATTCTGCCCCCCTTGGGCTCCTCGCCGTCGCTAACCTTTGGAGCCCAAGGCAGGTTCCTGCGCGGACGCGGCAGCATCATGGCAGCCGCCACATGCGTGCCTTCATTGCAGCGGGTATTACCCGCGGGCAACTGGTCGGCCCAATAGGAACATTCTGCAATCGCCGCAGGTTAGTCGCTCACACTCCCCACAACGGCCTGCGTCCCGCTGGCCCAACAACAAGGACAGTGAGATGACGACCGCCAACCAAGCCTTCAGGCAAGCCGCCAACTCTCCCGCAGCCCACGAAGCCCGCGATGCCGCCAAGTCTGCCGCCGACACCGCGCGCAATATCGGCGAGGACGTGAGCGACTATGCCTCCGACGCCGCGCGCAAGGCCAGCGACTTCGCCTCCGACGTGTCGCGCCGGGCGGGCCGGGAATTCGACCGGGCGCGGGGCGCCGCCGCCGATGCCTGGGACGAGCTTCACGATGCCTCCGAGCGCAACCCGCATGTGACGCTGCTCGTCGCATTCGGCCTCGGTCTGCTGTTCGGCATTTTCGCAGGCTCTCGCCGCTAACCCCTGCCATTCGCCACTTTGTCATGCCCGCGAAAGCGGGCATCCAGTAAACACCAGCCTTCATTTCAAGGGCTCGCGCCGGGCTTACTGGATCGCCGGGTCAGGCCCGGCGATGACAAGGATAGGACTGTGACCGAGATGTCCGAGACAATTGCCGTGCTCGCGAGTAAATTAGCCTTGGGGGCCAGGCCCGTCTATTCAGAAGCGGGCCGGTAAGACGGGGGGAACAATCATGATCAAGGCCTGGATGGACTTTGCCTTCGACTCGGCGCTGCTCTGCGCCGAGGCGCAAGAGGTTATGGGCTTGCGCCTGATGAAGCTCGCGAGTGGCGGGCCGCACGCCGAGCGTGAGGCGCTGCGCATGGTGGCCGAGAAGGGCTTCGCCTTCGCCGAAGCCGCGACCAGTCTTGCCGCCGGCGCGCCGGTCGAGCGCGTGATGCGCCACTACCGCTCGATCGTGCGGGCCAACAAGCGCCGCCTCTCCCGCTAACTAAACCTCCCCCTGAAAGGGGAAGGTCAGCGTGCTTTAGCACGCCGGGTGGGGGTCGCCTCTGTCATGGCCGGGCTTGGCCCGGCCATCCACGCTTTGGCAAAATCTCCGCATGCCGGACGGATGGGTCTACATCCTTACGAACAAGCGAAATGGACACGGGCGTGGCACGCGATCTCTCGCCCGGCGCGTCTGGCAGCATCGAGAAAGTTTAGGAGGAGGCTTTACCCGGCGTTATGGGCTCACTCGCCTCGTCTGGTGCGAGCATCACGACACGATCGTGGGCGCAATTCAGCGCGAGAAGACCGTGAAGTATTGGCCTCGCGCATGGACGGTGCGGTGATTCACGCGATAAATCCGCAATGGAATGATCTCTACGAGACGATCGGTAGTGGGCCCTTTGAATGTGGCATCGGTTGTAATGAGGCCGAAGCCCGCCATTGCGTGATATAATGCGGGATGGAAAGCACAGCGCACTTAATACACGACCACGTAGCCAGCGGGGCGCGTCTGATGGCTCGACAAAAAGAGATTATTGCCGAGCTGAAGGATAGAGGAGTGGACGCCACTGAGGCCGAGCGCACGCTAGCCCAACTCTCCGCGTGCCTACGGGTACTTGAGGATCAATGGCTGGCAATCTGGAAAAAGGGGAACCAGGGATAGATGACCCCTAAACAGAGGTCAGAAAGCGCGCAGAGCCGTCAAGGCTCGCTGGTCTCGCTAGCTTCGTCTTTCTCTTTTGTTACGGCGGACTTCGGGATTCAAACTGCCCTACTACGAGACGATCAATCAATAAATCGTGGATGCCCGGCGCGGGCATGATGAGTGTTGGTGTTGGTCGTAAACAATTGTCATGGCCGGGCTTGGCCCGCCCATCCACGATTTCGACTTCGGCGTGGCCCTCAAATCGCGGATGGCCGCGCCAAGCGCGGGCATGACAAGTGTTCGTGAAACACCAAGCCTTATCCCCGCCCCACAATCCGCACTTACACTGAACCGGCCTCGTCCACTTGAAGGGCGTTTCTCGAGGGCGAACGTAGAGACGGGACGAGGTGCGGCGCCTGCGAGCCTGACCACGCAAGTCAGGCGCTCGGACGGCATCGGAGCTCCCTCCGGGACCACTAGGAGTCCCCGCTAGGAGCTAGCTGACATCCCGGCAGGCCAGTCGCGGCGATGCCGGCGACGAAAAGCAGGGCCCGGTGCCGGAAAACGCCGTGATTGGCGCGCCGAGAGGCGCCAGCGTGTCTCCGCGAGGAGGCATGAGCCATAGGCTTGCGCTTTTCGGCGCGCCATCCCCCTCATGCCTCGCGGGCAAAACCCGCGAGAAATTTCGGCATGCCTGCCTTCCTCGTCATGCCCAGACTTGTTCCGGGCATCCAATAGGCCAGGCGATCCAGCATTCAGAATCACCATTGGATGGCCGGGACAAGCCCGGCCATGACGAAGAGGGTCAAGCCGGTGAGGAGCCGGGCGGCTGGGTCGGATAGGAAGGACCGGGATGGAGGAAGGTGATGGTGATATAGGCGCCGATGAACGAGCCGAGCGCGGCGAAAATCACGTAGCTCCAGTGATGCGTGTAGTTGATGACGGCGAACGAGGAGAGCAGGTACCAGACGCTGCTCCACGTGGCCGCCGGCATGCGGCGGCGGCGCACCACGGCGTTGGTGAACAGCACATAGACCGCGTCGGTGCAAGCGGTGGCGACGACGACAGCCGCGGCGATCAGGGGATCGATCTCGAAGGTGGGCATTGGGTGCGGTCCTGGTGCTCGAGGGCGTTACAGAGGCGCGAAGCGTGCCGGACATTAGCGATTGCGCCAGGGCCTTGTCAGCCTGCGGGCTTGTGCTGCATTGCAACAGCGGCGGCCGTGATCTATATGCGCAGGGCTCAGCTCCCGCGCGCGATCCTAGGCCAAGCGACCAATGCTCCTCACTATGTTGAAGTCGAAGCTGCATCGGGCCACCGTGACCGGCGCCGATCTCGATTACGAGGGCTCGATCGCCATCGACCGCGACCTGCTGGATCTTTCCGGCATCCTGCCGCACGAGCAGGTCGATGTGTTCAACATCAATACCGGCGGCCGCTTCACCACCTACGCCATCGAGGCGCCGCGCGGCTCGCGCGACGTGGCGGTGAACGGCGCGGCGGCCAGGCTCGTGCAGACGGGCGACAAGGTGATCATGGTCGCGTATTGCCAAATCCCGGCCGAGGAGGCGCGCAACTACCATCCGACCGTGGTGGTGCTCGGCGAGGGCAACGAGGTGAAGCGCGCGGCTTGAGGCTCATTCGTAGCGGAGCGCGTCGATCGGGTTCATGAGCGAAGCGCGGCGCGCGGGGTAATAGCCGAAGAACACGCCGACCAGCCCCGCCGAGACCAGTGCGATCACGACGAGGCTGGGCGAGAGCGCGATCGGCCACTCGCCCCAGATCGACATGGCGAGCGCGGCACTGCCGCCGATCGTGAGCCCGATCAGCCCTCCGGTCACGCACAGCGTCACCGCCTCGATCAGGAACTGGCTCAGGATATCGCGCCGCCTGGCACCAACCGCCATGCGCAGCCCGATCTCCTTGGTGCGCTCGGTGACCGACACCAGCATGATATTCATGATGCCGATGCCGCCCACGACCAGCGAGATGGCGGCGGTGGCGCCGAGCAGGAGACTCAAGATGCTCTGCGTCTCGCTCCGCGCCCTGATGAACTCTGCCATGTTGCGCACCTGGAAGTCGTCGGGACCGCCGGTGCGGACGTGGCGGCGCTCGCGTAGCAGCGTCTCGATCTCCTCTTGCGCCTCGTTCATCTCGCCTGCCGAGGAGACCTCGACCATGATCGAGCGGAGATTGTCCGCCACGGTCTGCTCGGCGCCGAACAGCCGGCGGCGTGCAGTGGCGAGCGGCACGAGCGCGGTGTCATCCTGATCGCCACCCCACCCCGACTGGCCCTTGGTGGTGAGCACGCCGATCACGGTGAAGGGCACGTTCTTGATGCGCACCTGCTCGCCGATGACCGGCACCGTGCCGAACAGCTCGCGGGCGGTGGTGGCGCCGAGGATGGCGACCTTGGCGCCCGACCGGAGCTCGGCCTCCGTGAAGCTCCGGCCCTCGGCGACCGGCCAGTCGCGCACTTCGAGGAAGTCCTCGTTCACGCCGGTGACCGATGTGGTCCAGTTGGCGTCGCCGACCACGAGGGGGGCCGAGCCGCTCACGGTCCCCGCCGCGGCGGAGACGTTCGGAACTTTGGTGCGGATCGCGGCAAGGTCGGCCTCGGACAACGACACTGCCGTCCCTTCGCCGGCGCGCCGCCCGCCGGAGGTGAAAGAGCCCGGCATGACCACAAGCACATTGGTACCGAGCGCCTTGATGCGATCCTCGATGGCCTGGCCGGCCCCGGTCGCCACCGACACCATGACGATCACCGAGGCGACGCCGATAATCACGCCGAGCATGGCGAGGAAGCTCCTGAGCGCGTTCACCTTGAGCGCGGCGATGGCGACCTTGCAGGAGGCGAGGGGATTCATGACACGTCGCTCACGATCTCGCCGTCGCGGAAGGTGATGCGCCGATGCGCGCGCTTGGCGATGTCGGGCTCATGGGTGACGATGATCACTGTGATGCCGGTCGCATTAAGCTGCTCGAACAGCTTGATGATCTCGTCAGTCGTATGGCTGTCGAGCGCGCCGGTCGGCTCGTCGGCGAGAATGATATGCGGATCGTTGATCAGCGCGCGGGCGATGGCGACGCGCTGTTGCTGGCCGCCAGAAAGCTCGGTCGGCTGATGCGCTTCGCGATGCGCGAGCCCGACCTTGGCGAGGCATTCCTTCGCCTTCTCGCGCGCGCCTTTGTGGCCGTGCCGCGAGTAGAGCAGGGGCAGCGCCACGTTATCGAGGGCGCTGGTGCGCGCAAGCAGATTGAAGTTCTGGAAGACGAAGCCGATCTTCTCGTTGCGGTAGGTGGCAAGCTCGTCGGAATCGAGTCCACCAAGTTCGCGGCCTTCGATCTTGAGCGAGCCTGAGGTCGGCGTGTCGAGCGCGCCGACAAGATTCATGAAGGTTGACTTGCCCGAGCCCGATGCTCCGGTCACGGCGAGATATTCGCCGCGGGAAACCTCGACGTTGATTCCTTGGAGCGCGGCAATCGTGCTGCCGCCGAGCCGGTAAGTCTTGATCAGATCGCGGGCAACGATCTGCCGCGGCGGGAGAGCCGCCACATCGCATGGTGCTTGGGGTAAAACTTCAATCCTCACGGCGCCAGCTCGCGCACGCGCGTCACGACCTGGGCGCCTTCCGGCAAGCCTTGGACCACCTCGGTCATGCTCGAATCGGCAAGACCTAGACGAACGTCATGCGGCACGAGCGCGCCGTTCTCATAGGTCCACAGCGTGGCGCGCCGAGGGCCTGTCGGCCTCTGCCGCTGCATCTCCTCGTATTTCTTATATTTGTCGGCCGGGAGGACGGCGCGCAGCACTTTGGCGACCCGCATGCGGGCCTGATCGCGCATGTCCTGCTGGGACGCGCCGGCGCCAGGTGGCCCCGCGCTCTTGATGGCGGCGAACTCGGCCTCGAGGGCGACCTTGATCTTGCTCAAATCCTGCTCGCTCAGCTCGAGCTGATCCTTGAGCCTCGCCAACATGCGCGCGCTGCGATCGTCGGAGGCAAGTTGCAACGCGCCGGTCTGCGAAGAGTCGCGCACCAGCGCCTCCTGCACGGCTCCGCGTGGCTGGAATCTGAGCGCCTCGTTTGGTACGGTCACGACGTCTTTATGCTCGCCCGTGACGATCTCGACATTGGCCGTCATGCCCGGCAGTAGCCGGCCCATGGGATTGTCGGCGCCGATCACCACCGTGTAGGTGACGACATTGGCAAGCGAGACCGGAGCCAATCTGATCTGCTCGACCTTGCCTTCGAACTTCATATCCGGATAGGCATCAACGGTGAAGGTCACGGTGTTGTCGCTCGTGACTTGGCCGATATCGGCCTCATCGACCTGCGCCTGGATCTGCACTTGGGAAAGGTCTTGCGCCATGGTGAACAGCTTAGGCGCCGACAGGCTCGCCGCCACGGTCTGCCCGACTTGCACGGTGCGGTCGATGATGACGCCGTCGAGCGGCGCGCGGATATAGGTGCGCTCGAGATCGATGCGGGCGCTGTCGAGTGTGGCCTCGTTCAGCGCGACATTTGCCTTGGCGTTTTCAAGGTTGGCCTTAGCGCTGTCGAGGTCTGCCTGGCCGCTCTGCTGCGCGGCGAGTGCCGTGTCGAGAGTGACTTGCGCGCCGGCGCCTCTCGTTACCAGCTCCTGCGCGCGATGCAGATCGAGCTCGGCCTTGTGTAGATTGGCTTCGGCGCGCTCGACTGCCGCCTGCTGTAGCGCCACATTGGCCTTCGCCACGGCGACCGCCGCCTCGCCTTGCCGTACGCGTGTCTCGAAGGTCGAGGGCTCGATGCGGGCAAGCACCTGGTCCTTCTTCACCTCAGAGCTGTAATCGACGTTGACTTCGCTGATATTGCCGGAAAGCTGCGAGCCGATATCGACGCTGATCAGCGCGCTGACCGCGCCGGAGGTCGAGACTACCCGGCGCACATCGCTCTTCTTCGCGGCGACGGTCTGGATGTCGAGCTTAGAGTCGGTGTGATGCTGCCAATAATAGTACGCGCCTCCGGCCGCCAGGCCGGCGACGAGGAAGATCGTGAGCCAACGCGATCTCATGCTTTTGTTTTTGTCCGGTATTTCCCTCCGCCCCTCATTTTTACCACGCGCGTGCGCGCAGCACCCGTTACAAAACGGCAATGAATTGAACGGAGTAAGGCGGGTGGGGATTAGAGGCCGAAGGGGTAGGTTTCGTCAGGCCCGGCGGCGGCGTAGGCGGTTTCTTGGGCGGCCACGGCGCGTGTCTCGGTGAACCAGATCCAGGCATCGAACTGTCGCGACAGCTCGGCCTGGAAATAGTGCGAGAGAAACTCGGTCTCGGGCCGGTAAATCACGCCAATGGCGCGCTCGAGGAGGGGCTCGGCAAGTTCAGAGCGCACGCGCTCTTTCTGTCCAGGGCCGGTCTCGAGGAAGAAGGCCGGGATATCGGCGTCACGCGAGCGGCCCTCATAGAAATCGTCGCGAGCCAGGCGGACGCGCTTGATCTCCATCGGCCCGTCCCAGTCCGATGCCGCGGCGACAGTGCCGCGATCCGTGCCGAAGCCGATCAGCGCCGCGTCCTCGCCAAACCGGGAGCGCGAGAGCTGACCGATATTATGCTCGCCCCTGACCTGGCCCATCTCGGTGAACTCCGCGTTACCGATATGCGAGTTGTGGGCCCACACCACGGCTTTTGAGTCGGGTCCGCGCTGGGCAAGCAGGCGCTCAAGCGTGTCGAACATATGCTGGTCGCGCAGATTCCACGACACGGCGTCGCCGTAATACATCACGCGATAGTATTGTTCGGCGGCCGTGACGATGCGCGCATTCTGCTCGGCGTTGAAGAACGCCTCGCCGTCACGCTGCAAATAGTCGAGCCGCTTGTGAAGCAGATCTAGCAGCGCATCGATCACCGGCTTCTGGCAGACCGCATAGCCGCGCGAAAGAGCCATGCGCCCGTATCGGACGGGCTCTGCGCGCCACGGCGTCAAGCAGCCATAGCGCTCGCGCGCGACGCGCGCCGCCTCTGGATCGACCGCGTCGAGATAAGTGAGCACCGCCTCGATCGAGGCGCTGAGGCTGTAAACGTCGAGGCCGTAGAAGCCGCACTTCTTCTCGGGAGCACCGATCCTGCGATTGATGGCCTCGAGCCGGTCGAGGAGTTCGGCGACCTGGTCGTTGCGCCACATCCAGGTGGGAAAGCGGATGAAGGCTCTCTTCGGCACTTTCGGGCGCGGCAGCCCGCGCACATAGGCATCGTAGACTCTGGCGTCAGGCCAATCGGCTTCTACTGCTACAATGTTGAAGCCGTGCTTCGCCACCAGCATCTCGGTGATCGCGGCGCGTGCATCGTAGAACTCCGCCGTGCCGTGCGTGGCCTCGCCCAGCAGGACCACGCGCTTTCCCGCGAAGCGCTCGGCAAGAGCGGCAAGTTCGCCTAGGTCGCTGAACGGCTCCGCCGCCTCGGCGATGAGATTGCTGATCTTGGAGCGTATGACGCGCGCGCGCTGCGATGGGACGAGCAGTCCGTAGGCAAAACCGGAAGTTTCGGCATCAATCTTGGTGGCCTTCGCCTGTTCAGGCTCGACCCAGCCTTCGGCGCCGATCAGCGGCACGAAGGTTACGGCGCCGTAGTCCTCCTGCTCGAACTCGTCTTTGTCGATGCGGCGCACCAGCAGAAGCGTCTGGTGGACATCACGCCCGACCGGAATGACGAGGCGCCCACCGATCGCCAATTGCTGCTTCAGGGCTTCGGGCACCTTAGGGCCGCCGGCGGACACCAATATTGCATCGAACGGCGCCTGCTCGGGCAGGCCCTTGGTGCCGTCGGCGCAGATGATCTCGACATTGGAATAACCAAGCGCCTTGAGGCGCCTGCGCGCGAGCTTGGCAAGCTCGTCGTGGCGCTCTATCGCGTAGACCTTGCCAGCGATGCGGCTCATCACCGCCGTCGCATAGCCAGAGCCCGCGCCGACCTCAAGCACCTTGTTGCCTGGCTCGAGCTCGAGCAGCTCGATCATGCGGGCGACGATGTAAGGCTGCGAGATGGTTTGCCCCGCCTCGATGGGCAGCGCCGAATCCTCGTAGGCGAATTCCTTCAGCGGGTCGGACACGAAGGCCTCGCGCGCGACCCCGCTCATGGCGGCAAGCACAAGCGGATCGGAGATGCCGCGCGCTTCGAGATGGTGCGCGACCATGACGGCGCGGTCGCGCGCATGCTTGTCTTGCGGCGCGGCAGGTCTGGCGGCGGGAAAAGCCATGCCAAATAAACTACGGCTAAACCCGCCGGTTCGACTTTGATTAATTCGAACCGCTTATTTGAGCTCCCAGGTCACCTGCACCTCGATATTGGTGTTCTGCGTGCCGGGCTCGATCGGAACCGGGTGCGTCGCGGCTTTGGCTTCCATCCTAGGTGCTGCGGGATAATAGGGCACGTAGCCGCCTTGCTCGCTGATGGTTTGCACCGGTCCGAGCTCCGCGCCGGTCGCCTCGGCATAGAGCTTGGCCTTGGCGATGGCGTCTTCGATGGCGAGCTTGCGCGCCTCCTTCTCGAGCTCCTCCGGCTTGTCGACGCTGAAATAGACGCCGCCGATCGAGTTCGAGCCAGCCTGCACAAGCTGGTCGAGCACCGCGCCGATCCTGGCGGTATCGCGCATGGTCACGTAGACCATATTGTTAACGTCGTAGCCCACGATGCGCGGAGGCTTTTTGTCGTCGTCACGATCCTCATATTGCGGGTTCACCGAGAAATCGGTGGTCTGGATGTCCTTGGGATCGATCCCCGCGCTCTTAAGCGCATCGACGACCTTAGTCATCGCGGCGGTGTTCTTGGCGAGCGCGTCGTTCGCGGTCGGCGCCTGGCTCTCCACGCCGGCGCTGACCGTGACTTTGTCCGGCGCGGACTTGACCGTGCCCTTGCCGGACATGGTGATGGTACGCTTGGGCGGCTCCTTGTCGTCGGCGAGTGCAACTTGGCTCACGGTTGGGGCTGCTGCGGCAAGGAAGGCAAGCGTGGCAAAGAGATATTTTCGCGCCATCGATGTCATGGGGATCCCTCGCGAGTTGGGCGTTAAGCTATGAGCCAGCCCGAAGCATCCCCACGAGGTAAGCCCCTGCTGCGAGCTGTTCGCTAGGCATGAGGAAGTCTGCTATGAGGCGGAAATTGGGGGGCGCGAAATCCCCATTGATGCGACAAGGGATTTCGGAATCGTCTTGGGGCCCGTAGCTCAACTGGTTAGAGCCGACGGCTCATAACCGTCTGGTTGGAGGTTCGAGCCCTCCCGGGCCCACCATCAAAACCCGTAGCCCAGCAGGGTGATTTCGGGCTGATACCAGCGGGCGACGAGCTCGCGCGTGTCGGGCGAGTAGTAGCTGCGGTAGCCGCGCTGTGAATCCTTGTTTTGCGTGACGTTGGTGTGCGGCACTTTCACCCCGCAGCCTGGGACGCCAGCCTTTGCCAGCGCCGCGTTGAGATCTTCCTCAAGCCGCTCGTAGCGGCCGACGAAATCGACGGCGAGGGCGCCCTCGATCGTGTATTGCGCATAATTGGTGACGAAGGCGCGGGCCCGGTCCTGCATGAAGCGCTCGAAGCTCGGCCGCGCGCGCTTCGACTTGGTCTTGTAGAGATACCAGGAGACCTGCCGGTCCCAGGGGTTGCGGTCGAAGGCGAACTTGAAATAGCTGCGCCACACCTCCTCGCCGACATAGTCGCGCACGCGCCATGCCGGCATGTGCTCGTAATAGCCCACGCTCGGATGGTAGTAGCGCTCGGGCCTGCCGAGCAGCTTCCGCCAGAGCGGGCGCTTCGGCTTCAGCGGATGCTCGATGCGGTAGTTCTGCGGCGGGAGGCCTTTGCGGTCCTGCTCGCTCTCCTCGCGATAGGGCGTGATCACGTCGAGCGGTCCGCACAGCTCAGACAGCGCGGCCTCGATCGCGGTGCCCGCCGTTTTCTTCGTCTTGAGGAAGATGAACTTATGCTCGTGCGAGATGATCATGGGCCCGCTTCAGAACGCGTAATCGAGGAGCGCAATCTCCTGCGCATACCAATCGCCGACCATGGCGCGCGTGTCTGCGTCATAATAGTCGCGGTAAGGCGCTGAGGTCCGCCGGAAGGTGGTCTTGGCGTGGGGGAGGGGGGTGTCGAGCTTGAGCCCGACCTGATCGAGCGCGCGCTTCAGGTCCCCTTCGAGATTCTCGAAGCGCCCAACGAAATCGACCGCGAGCCCTCCGTCGATCGAATAGATGTCGTAATTGTTGACGCGCGCGCGCCGGTCCGAATGCATGAACTCGGCGAAGGGCGGCGGGGTGTCCTTCCGCCGATAGCGGTGGTGATACCACGAGACCTGCCGGTCCCACGGATTGCGATCGAAGGCGAATTTGAAATAGCTCCGCCAGGCCTTGTCGTCGTCGAGCAGCGCCTTCGCCTCCGCCGCCGGCATGTGATTGTAGAAACCATAATCTTCGGCGGTGAATTTCAGCCAGCGCCGCTTCCACAGGAACCGCGGGCTGTCCCACCAGCCGTGCAGCCGCCAATTCTGCGCGCCGCGTTTGCCAGCGCGCTGTGCCTCGTCGATCTCGGTCAGCGGCGTGATGACGTCGTCGGGTCCGCATAGCTCGCTCAAGGCAAGCTCGACGCTCGTCCCGGCCGTCTTCTTGGTCTTGAGGAAAATGAATTTATGGGTGTGGGAGACGATCATGCCCAGCCCGCGGCAAGCCTCTGCAAAAGCAAATTTATTCGCCAAGGGCGGGGATATTTGGACGTGCTTATCACGGCAATCTCTACCAAACGAGTCTAGTATGTCGTCTCGATGACGGGGACCTCGGCGGGGAGGGGGATTTTGACCAATAGCATAGCGCTTCGTTCGGGCCTCGCCTTCGAGAGCCCGCGCCCGGTGCGGGAGGACCGGCGCGAAGTCCGTGTCGCGGCCAGGGCCGGCGACCTCAAGCATATCTTTCTCATCGCCGGCCCCTCTGGCTCTGGCAAGAGCACGATCATGAGCGAGTTCGTGTATGACCGCCTCCCCAAAGACATCTCAGACTCTCTCCCGCCAGAGGCCAAAAACTGGCAGCGCACGAGCGGCAACGAGCTGTCGCGGGAAGGGCTAGCGCGCATCCGAGCGCGCCATGCCCGCACGCCAGGCCTCGTGGTCCACTACGATATCATGCGCCCCTTTGCCAAACGCTTCGAGCGCTACGCCAACGATCCAGCCATCAAAGAGCTGACCGCATCAGGTGCGGCGCTGACAGTGCTGACCCTGGCGCCGAACCGCGAGGTTCTGCTCGAGCAGTTCCTCAAGCGCGCCGCCGATCGCGACTATGTCGAGTGGTGGGACAAGCGGCGCTGGACGCACCCGCTCAAGCGCAAGATCCGCGAAACGATCTACCGGATCACCGGCAAGAAGCCGAAGCTCCTGAGGGAGGAGCAGCTCCGGCTGCTTGGCCTCTATGCCTCAAAAAACGGACTGAAGCGATGGGCTTCGGAGTGGGAAAGCTTCCTCGACGGCGTGCGGAGGGAGCAAGATGACGTCCATCTCGTCTTCGTAACGCCCGAGCCGTCGCGACCCGGCCATCCCCGCTTCCGCCTGCTGCGGCGTATCTGATTGGGCACCGGCATGACTGCGGCAGTTATCGAGGGACTCACCTCTTATCCCGAGCGACGGCGGCGGCGATCGCTGGGGAGTCGGGCGAGAAAGGTCTTGCGCGGTCTGCGCTGGCGCTTCGCGTTTGGCCTGATCGAAGCTGCGTTCCACGTGGCCAAGGCGGGCGGCAGGCCTTATCAGCCGGTCGAAATCGGGGGCAGGCGTTTTGCCAATGTCCGCGACACTGACGAGCGATGGCACGCGGTCGCCAAGGTGCTGCGCGACTACGGCGTGAAAAACCTGCTCGATATCGGTTGTGCGGAGGGCTGGTTCGTCCGCCGTGCCGCAGCCGATCTCAACCTGTTCGCCATCGGCATCGAGGCGACCGACGTCGGCATTGTCGGCGAGCTTGCGCGACTCCACGACCGCGTGCCGCGCGCAGCGGTAGCCAGGGCCTTCGTGACGCCGGAGGCGATCCGCGGCCTGCCGCAGTTCGACGCTGTGCTCTGCCTGTCGGTGCTGCATCACATGATCCGCAGCTTTGGACTTGGCGTCGCGGAGCGCTTTCTTCAGGTGCTCGCCACACGCGTGAGCAAGATCCTCGTGTTCGAGATCGGGACAGCCAGCGAGAGCTCGTGGACGGAGTTCCTGCCGGAGCAAAGCCAAGGGCAAGAGGACTTTGTGCGTGAGCTGCTCGAGCGCGCAGGCTTCTGCAATGTACGCGTGATCACCGAAAGCGCAGCCTATCACCGCGAGGTGCAACGCCTGTTGTTCACCGCGGAGCCTGCCAAGGCGGCAAATCAAGAGACGCTGAAACAGCTCGAGGTCGCCTAGGCTAGCTCTTCTGCTGCTCGAGCGAGATGGCTAGGTCCTCGAGAATCGCGCCGAAATGAATCTCCGGTACTTGCAGTGCGATGGCGATGTCTTTCAGCTTCTTGCGCTCCTCCCCGGCAATCCGGCCATCGGCAAGGAGCACGAGGTACGCCGAACGGATGATCTCCTCCTTGGTCTGCCGACTCATGCTGCCTGAGATGGCGGCGAGCTCGGCGAGAATGTCTCGTTTGGTGGCGTAAACCTCGGCGGCGCTCGCCACACCGCTCACATCCACCGGACGGCCGGTCCGCTCCTCGTAGACCTGCTGGATCAGCCCGACTTCGCGTGCGTCGAGCCTGCCGTCGGCCGCCGCGACCGCGACCATCGCCCTGAGGATCCAATCCGCCTCGGTGGGTTTCTCTACCACGGGACTGATCCTCACTGCTTTCTGCTGCCGATCGTGCGGACACGAGGCCGATTTGCCAAGCCGCCTAAAAAACGAGTCTTTGAAGCGGCCCGCAAGTGTGCGCTATGACGCGGGGCTTCGCTCTTGCTCTCGCACAACAGCATGCCACTAACCTCGTGACGCCGCTTAGAATCATTTTCCTCGCCGATACGCGCCCTGGGCACTATCACCTCGCGCAGGGGGTGATTGCGGCAATTGCCCGGCTCCGCCCCGTCGAGGTCACCCGCATCGAGGTCAACCGCAAATGGATCGTGCCGACGCGCTGGCTGCGGGCGCGCATCAATGCCAAGACCTTCTTTCCTCCGCGCATGCTGCGCATGTCCTATCGCATCGATGCCTACGCGCTGCCCAAGGCGGACCTCGTGGTCTCGGCGGGAGGCGAGACATTGATGCCCAATATCTGCGTCAACCGGTTCCTCGGCATCCCGAGCATCTTTTGCGGCTCGCTGCTGCGCGGTCTCGGCCCCGAACATTTCAGCCTGATCATCTCCTCTTATGAGCGCGACGCGACCAGCCCGCAGCACATGGTGGCGCTCAAACCCTCTTCGATCGATCCCGACGCGCTCGGCCGCCCTGCCATGATTCCCCGCTATGGACCCGATCTCTATCCCCGCGTTGCGGGGCTGCTCATTGGCGGCAATGCGGGACCATTCCGTTACCAAAGTGAGGAATGGGACCGGCTTCTCGACTTCGCCGCGGAAATCTCACGCGCCTGGGGAACAAAGTGGCTCGCGTCCACCTCGCGGCGAACGCCCGCTTCGGTGGCCGACAAGATCGCGGCGCTCGCTGAGGACGACACCGTGGTCGCCCGCTTCATCGATTACCGCACCGCGGGCCCTGGCACCCTTCCTGAAATCTTTGGCAAGGCCGATGTGATCGTTTGCACAGAGGACTCGAGCACGATGATCTCGGAAGCGGTCTCCGCGCGGCTGCCTGTGGTCGGGGCGGCGCCGGCAGCTCACCGTTTTACTGATGAGGAGCAGGACTATCGTAATTTCATGGTCGCCAACGGATGGTGCCGAGTCTTGCCGATCGCCGAACTCACGCCCCCGTCCTTCGCAAAGGCGCTGTCGGAAATCGAACCGCCGCGCGACAACCCCCTCGACGTGCTTGCCGCAAAATTGAAAGCACGCCTGCCGCAGCTTTTCTCTGAAACTAGCTAGCCAGCGACTATTTCTGAGCCGATTTGCCGCTCTCCAAGGACTGCGCCGTTTGCAGGTGCTTCTTAAGCGTCGGCAACGTGTCCTTGGCGAAGCTCGCCACATCGTCGCTGCCCTTGGCCTGCTTCTCGAACTCTTTGATGTCCTTCTTGTGGTCGGCCACCATGTGCTTGGCGAATTTCTCGTCAAAGGCCTGCCCGTTAAGCTTCGACAGCCGATCGTACTCCTGTTTCGCCTCCGGCTTCGGTTCCGTCGGCGGAGTCACGTCTTGCGTCTGGGCGAGTGATGTCGCCTTCTCGTTGGCGACCGAGTGATCCTGGACGAGCATCTGACCGAACGAGCGCACGCCGTCGCTGCCGCCGTTCTTCTGGGCGAGCTGGCCCATGGAAATCTCCACGAGATTTCCCTGAATGGCGTCGGTGAGGAATTCCTGGTTTGACTTCGCGGAGGCAGCGGCGACCGATCCCAGCAGGATCAGCCCGGCTCCGACGGCGACAAGTGACTTACTATTCATTTGCAAAACTCCATCTTGAGGTTGGGACCGCTTCCTTGCGTCTCGTGCGACAAACTCTGGTCGCGACAGTGCGTTCCGATTTGGCGATTCGACGCTGGATTATGTCGCATAAGGCCATTAGACAGGGCGCCTTCCAGCCAATTCGCGAACACCGAGTGCCATGGCCACCCCTCAATACGTCTATGTGATGAACAAGCTGTCCAAGACCTATCCTGGCGGGAAGCAGGTCCTGAAGGACGTCACGCTAGCCTTCTTGCCTGGCGCCAAGATCGGCGTGGTGGGCGTGAACGGCGCGGGCAAATCGACGCTACTTCGAATCATGGCAGCAGAAGAGAGGGAGTTTCTCGGCGAGGCCTGGGCTGCCGGCGGCGTCTCGGTGGGCTATTTGCCGCAAGAGCCGCAACTCGACGAGTCGAAGGACGTGACCGGCAACGTCATGGAAGGCGTGGCCGAGAAGAAGACCAAGCTCGATCGTTACAATGAGCTCGCGATGAACTATTCCGACGAGACCGCCGACGAGATGGCGAAACTCCAGGACGAAATCGACGCCCAAGGCTTGTGGGACCTCGATGCGCAGGTCGAGCAGGCGATGGATGCTCTCCGTTGCCCGCCGGGCGAGGCGGATGTGAAGACGCTGTCCGGTGGCGAGCGGCGGCGCGTAGCGCTCTGCCGGCTGTTGTTGTCAAAGCCCGACATCTTGCTGCTCGACGAGCCGACCAACCATCTCGACGCCGAAAGCGTCGCCTGGCTCGAGCATCATTTGCGCGATTACCCCGGCACCGTGATCATGGTGACGCACGACCGCTACTTTCTCGACAACATCACCGAATGGACCCTCGAGCTCGATCGTGGGGCGGGCATCCCCTACAAAGGGAGCTACTCGTCATGGCTGGAGCAAAAGGCGAAGCGGCTCGAGGTTGAGGGCAAGCAGGACGAGGCCCGTGAGCGGACGCTCGCGCGCGAGCTCGACTGGATCAGAGCAAGCCCCAAAGCGCGCCAGGCGAAGTCGAAGGCCCGGATCCGCGCCTATGAAGAGCTTCTGGCGGAGGCCGGCAAGGACCGGACGGGAAGGCCACAGATCACCATCCCGCCCGGGCCCCGCCTCGGCGACGTTGTGATCGATGCTGAGCATTTGGAGAAAGGTTTTGGCGAGATACTCCTGATCGACGATCTCTCCTTCAAGCTGCCGCCCGGTGGAATTGTCGGCGTGATCGGGCCTAACGGTGCCGGAAAGACCACGCTGTTCCGCATGATCGTCGGTCAAGACAAGCCCGACGATGGATCGATCCGCGTCGGCGACACGGTGAAACTCGGCTATGTCGACCAGTCGCGCGACGCGCTCGACGGCAAGAAAACCGTATTCGAGGAGATCTCTGGCGGCAAAGACGTGATCAAACTCGGCAACCGCGAGGTTCCGTCACGCGCCTATGTCGGCTGGTTCAATTTCAAGGGGCCCGACCAACAGAAGAAGGTCGGTCAGCTTTCGGGCGGCGAGCGCAACCGCGTGCATCTCGCCAAGATGCTGAAATCGGGCGCCAACCTAATCCTGCTCGACGAGCCGACCAACGATCTCGACGTGGAGACACTGTCGTCGCTCGAGGCAGCGCTCGAGGATTTCCCCGGCTGCGCGGTCATCATCAGCCACGACCGCTTCTTCTTGGATCGCATCGCGACGCACATCCTGTCCTTCGAGGGCGACAGCCATGTCGAATGGTTCGAGGGCAATTTCGCCGATTACGAGGAGGACAAGAAGCGCCGGCTCGGCGAGGACGCCGTGCTGCCCAAGCGCATCAAATACAAAAAATTCGCGCGGGCTTGACCGGAAAGGGCGCTCCCACGGGCCTTGAATTCCTCGGCGAGAAGATATAAACATATCTTTATGTCAGAGGGCCAAGACGCTCGTTTTGCATCGCCGGGCCTCTCTCGGGCCCAAAGCCTTGGGGTACTCCGCGCTGCGGGGGAGGCCACGCGGCTCCGTATCCTCGCACTGCTTGCCGGCGGCGAGCTAAACGTGAAGGACCTGACCCAGATTCTGGGACAGAGCCAGCCACGCATCAGTCGGCATTTGAAGCTGATGGCCGAGGCCGGGCTCATCAGGCGCTTCCGCGAAGGCTCTTGGGTGTTCTTCCGCCTTGCCGACAGCGGTGCCGAAGCCGCACTTGCGACCGCTATCGTGGCGAGCCTCGATCAAAGTGACCTCACCCTTGCCCGCGACCACGCGCGTGCGGCAGCCGTGCAGAAGGCGCGTGCCGAAGCAGCACAGGCATATTTCAAGGCGCATGCAAGCGAATGGGACAACATTCGCGCGCTCCACGTCGCCGAAAGCCAAGTCGAAGCGGCCATGGACGCAGCGCTCGGGCAGGGGCCGTTCGGTCTTCTCGTCGATCTCGGCACGGGGACCGGCCGCATTCTCGAGCTGTTCGGCGCCCGCGCCTTACGCGCACTCGGCTTCGACCTCAATCACGCCATGCTTGCTTACGCGCGCATGAAGCTCGAGCGGGCAGGCCTATCCCACGCGCAAGTCCGCCACGGCGATCTTTATAATGTCCCTCTGCCTGATGGCGCCGCCGATGCCGTGGTGCTGCATCAGGTCTTGCATTTCCTCGACGATCCCTCGGCCGCGATCGCCGAGGCCGCGCGGGTGCTTAGGCCTGGCGGCAAATTGCTCGTGGTCGATTTTGCGCCGCATGAGCTCGAGTTCCTGCGCGAGCAATCAGCCCACAGGCGGCTAGGCTTTGCCCGCGATCAGCTCGGCCGCCTATTCGAAAACGCAGGTCTGAAACTTGAACGCTTCGCCGAGCTAAGTCCTGAGCCTTCACAAGGCAAACTTACCGTATCGCTCTGGCTTGGATTGAAAGCGGCCGACTCAAACAAGAAAAGACTGGGCAGTAAAGTAGAGGTCGCCGCGTAATGCTCGCATCCACCGGACATAAGAGCCGGTTTCTCGGCCGAGGAGCGACCGATGTGTCGTTCGAGTTCTTCCCGCCCAAGACCGCGGCGATGGAGGAGACTCTCTGGCGCTCGATCCGCAGGCTGGAGCCCTTAAGGCCAAACTATGTGTCCGTCACCTATGGCGCTGGCGGCTCGACGCGCGAGCGCACGCACGCGACGCTTGCTCGCATTCTGCGCGAGACCACGCTTAAACCGGCCGCTCATCTCACCTGCGTGGCGGCGACGAAGCCCGAGCTCGACGAGGTCATCCGCGACTATTGGGATCTTGGCGTGCGCCATATCGTGTCGCTGCGCGGCGATCCTCCAGGCGGCGTGGGCGATTGCTACAAGCCGACGCCAGGCGGTTACGTCAATGCCGCCGACCTCACCGCCGGCATCAAGAAGATTGCGCCCTTCGAGATCTCGGTCGCCTGCTATCCGGAGAAGCATCCGGAATCGCCGAGCATCGAGGCGGACATCGATATGCTGAAGGCCAAGATCGATGCCGGCGCCACCACCGCCATCACCCAGTTCTTCTTCGACAACGAAGTCTATTTCCGCTTTCTCGACCGGGTGCAGTCGCGCGGCATCACCGTGCCGATCGTGCCCGGTCTCATTCCAATCCATAATTTCAAGCAGGTAGCCGGGTTCGCCGCGAAATCGGGTGCGAGTGTCCCGGACTGGATTGGGCGCCGCTTCGAAGGTCTCGACGAAGATCAGGAGACACGCCATTTGGTCGCTGCCGCTGTGGCCGCGGAGCAAGTTCTTGGCCTGGTCGATCAGGGCGTCACCGAGTTCCACTTCTACACGCTGAACCGTGCCGACCTCGTTTATGCCATCTGCCATCTCTTGGGCCTGCGCCCGGCAAAGGCATTCACCGAAGCAAAGGTTGCATCATGACCAGAGACGAGCGTACCGCGGCGCTGAAGCGCGAGGCAAAGGAGCGCATCCTCATCCTCGACGGCGCGATGGGTACCATGATCCAGCGCTACAAGCTGGACGAGGCTGGCTACAGGGGCGAGCGCTTCAAAGATTTCGCGCGCGACCTCAAGGGCAACAACGATCTCCTCGTGTTGACCCAGCCCAAAATCATCAGTGAGATCCATAATGCCTATCTCGAAGCGGGCGCAGACATCGTCGAAACCAATACCTTCAACGCGCAAGCCATCTCGCAATCGGACTATGGTCTCGGCGAGATCGCTTACGAAATGAATGTCGCTGCTGCGAGGCTCGCCCGCGAGGCGGCCGACGCCTGGACCAGGAAGACGCCAGACAAGCCGAGATTCGTTGCCGGCGCCATGGGCCCGACCAACCGCACCGCTTCGATCTCGCCTGACGTGAACAATCCGGGTTTCCGCAATGTGAGTTACGACGCTCTGGTCGAGGCTTATGCCACGCAGGCGCGCGGGCTGATCGACGGCGGTGTCGATATCATCCTAATCGAGACCGTCTTCGACACGCTGAATGCCAAGGCGGCGGGCTTTGCCGTCGAGCAGGTGTTCGACGAGCTCGGCGTCGAATTGCCAATCATGGTGTCCGGCACGATCACCGATCTTTCTGGACGCAACCTCTCCGGCCAGACGCCCGAGGCCTTCTGGTACTCGATGCAGCACCTGAAGCCGTTTTCCTTCGGGCTCAACTGCGCCTTTGGCGCGGAACAGCTTAGGCCTTCGGTCGATGAGATCGCGCACGTCGCCGATACGCTGGTCAGCGTCTATCCCAATGCCGGCCTTCCCAACGAAATGGGCGCCTATGACGAGAGCCCTGAACATATGTCCGGGCTATTGGAGGAGTGGGCCAAGGACGGGCTCATTAATATCGTCGGTGGCTGCTGCGGCACGACGCCTGACCACATCCGCGCGATCGCCGGTGCCGTCTGCAAGTATAAGCCGCGCCAAGTCCCGCAACTTGCGCACAAGATGCGCCTCTCGGGCCTTGAGCCCTTCGTGCATGGTTAGGTCCGAGTTAGCATGACAAACGGTGCGCAGAATTTCGTCATGGTTGGCGAGCGGACCAACGTCACCGGCTCCGCGCGCTTCCGCAAGCTGATCGAGGCGAACGACTACGCCGCGGCGCTCGAAGTCGCACGCCAGCAGGTCGAGAACGGCGCCAACATGCTCGACGTCAATATGGACGAGGGCATGCTCGACTCAGAGAAGGCCATGGTCACCTTACTCAACCTGCTCGCCGCCGAGCCCGATATCTCGCGCGTGCCGATCATGATCGACTCGTCGAAATGGTCGGTGATCGAGGCCGGGCTCAAATGCGTGCAAGGCAAGTCGGTCGTGAACTCGATCAGCCTCAAGGAAGGCGAGGGGCCGTTTCTCGATCATGCGCGCAAAGTGCGCCGCTACGGCGCCGCGGTCGTAGTGATGGCCTTCGACGAGCAGGGCCAGGCCGAGACCGCTGAGCGCAAGTTCGCCATCTGCCAGCGTGCCTACAAGCTGCTGACCGAGAAGGTCGGCTTCCCGCCAGAGGACATTATCTTCGATCCCAACATCTTCGCCGTGGCGACGGGTATCGAGGAGCACAATGATTACGCCCACGCCTATATCGAGGCGACGCGTCGCATTAAGACCGAGCTTCCCTACGTGCACGTCTCTGGCGGCGTGTCGAACCTCTCGTTCGCCTTCCGCGGCAATGAGCGGGTACGTGAAGCGATGCATTCGGTGTTCCTCTATCACGCGATCCAAGCCGGCATGGACATGGGCATCGTCAATGCCGGCCAACTCGCGCTTTACGATGACATCGACCCAGAGCTCCGCGAGCTGGTCGAAGACGTAATCCTGAATCGCAGGTCGGACGCCACTGATCGCCTGCTCGAAGCTGCCGAGCGCTTCAAGGGCGAGGGGGCGCAAAAGAAAGAGGTCGATCTCTCCTGGCGCGAGAAGCCCGTAGAGGAGCGGCTGGTCCAAGCGCTGGTGCACGGCATCGGCACCTATATCGAGCAGGACACTGAAGAAGCGCGGCAAAAGGTCGAGCGCCCACTGCACGTCATCGAAGGTCCTCTGATGGCCGGCATGAACGTGGTCGGCGACCTGTTCGGCTCCGGCAAGATGTTCCTGCCGCAAGTGGTGAAGTCGGCCCGCGTGATGAAGCAGGCGGTCGCCTACCTCATGCCCTTCATGGAGCAGGAGAAGCGCGATCTCGGCCTCGCCGATCAGCCGTCGGCCGGCAAGATCCTGCTCGCCACAGTGAAGGGCGACGTGCACGACATCGGCAAGAACATCGTCGGCGTCGTGCTTCAGTGTAACAATTATGACGTCATCGACCTCGGCGTCATGGTGCCGGTGCAGAAGATCCTCGACACGGCGCGCGAGCGAAAAGTCGACATCATCGGACTGTCAGGCCTGATCACGCCGTCGCTCGACGAGATGTGCCACGTCGCGGCCGAGATGGAGCGCGAAGGCTTCGACCTGCCGCTCCTGATTGGCGGCGCCACCACGAGCCGGGTGCACACAGCGGTCAAGATCAGCCCGAACTATCATAAGAGCCAGGCGATCTATGTCACCGACGCCTCCCGCGCGGTCGGCGTGGTATCGAGCCTGATGTCGCCCGAAGGGCGGCCGAAAGCGATCGCGAAAGTGCGCGAGGAATATGCGCGCATGGCCGACTCATATGCGCGCGGGCAGGCCGAGAAAGCTCGCACCTCGATTGCCGATGCTCGCGCCAACCGGCTCAAGCTCGACTGGGCAGTCTATACGCCGCCCAAGCCGACGTTTCTCGCCACGCGCGCGTTCAAGGCTTACGATCTTGCCGAGCTGGCGCGCTACATTGACTGGACGCCGTTCTTCCATGCCTGGGAGCTTAAGGGAACGTTTCCGCGCATCCTCGATGACGACAAATACGGCGAGGCTGCGCGCAATCTCTATGACGATGCGCGAGCCATGCTGAAGCAGCTCATCGACGAGAAGTGGCTGACAGCAAATGGCGCCGTTGGCTTCTGGCCAGCGAACAGCCTGGGTGACGATATCGAGCTTTATGCAGACGATAGGCGCACCAAGCGTATTGCCGTGCTGCACACGCTGCGCCAGCAGATGGCGCGCGACGGCTCGCGTGCCAATCTGGCGCTTGCCGATTTCGTGGCGCCGAAGGAGACAGGCTTCGCCGACTATGTCGGATCTTTTGCCGTGACTGCCGGCATTGGCGAGGAAGAGGTGGCCCGCCGGTTCGAGCGCGCCAATGACGATTATTCCAAGATCATGATCAAGGCGCTTGCCGACCGTCTTGCCGAGGCCTTTGCCGAGGCTTTGCACGAGAAGGTGCGCCGAGAGCTTTGGGCTTATGCGCCTGGCGAGAAGCTTTCGAATGAGCAACTCATTGCCGAAGACTATGCCGGCATCAGGCCAGCGCCAGGCTATCCCGCCCAGCCCGACCACACCGAGAAGGGTACCTTGTTCGCGTTGCTCGACGCTGAGAAAGCGGCGGGGATAAAGCTGACCGAGAGCTATGCAATGTGGCCAGCGGCCGCCGTCTCGGGCCTTTATTTCTCCCATCCCGAGAGCCGTTATTTCGGCGTGGGAAAGATCGGGCGCGATCAAGTCGCCGACTACGCGGGGCGTAAGGGCTGGAGCATCGAGGAAACCGAACGCTGGCTCGGTACCATCCTCAATTACGATCCCAAGTTATTGGCCGACGCAGCAGAGTAGGGCCAGCAAAATGCGCGGGAGGCGTCCCACAGCTTGCGTGGAAGACGCACGATCGCTCAAATGCTCGGAAAACCGCTGAGGCTTTAAATCATTCCAAGGAGAATGGCGGCGAGAAAGCCGAAGGAAACTATTGCCATGACGGCGGTCACAGAGGCCGTGAATTCCATCGGAAGCTCCTTCCGGACCGGAGGGCGTTCCATACCGTCGGCACGGCCCCTCCTTGAAAGACGTTTCCCCTTTTGCACTGCACAACCTCTCTTCGGTGCGGTGCGAGCCAAATAACGCCGCCAACGAGTTCCGGTTCGCCGCTCCGAGCACGATTTCTTTTTCGGGGTCGCGAAACAATTTCAAACGGTCGAGGGGGAGATGGCAAAAAGGCGGAATTGCAGGGTCTCGACTGCACAGTTTGGCCGCTGCAGAAACACAATCCAGGCGCTGTTATGGGCTAGGCGTGGCGCCGAAGCATGAGGCACGGGCGGGGCCCGCTAAAAAGGTTCGCCGTTTTCTGGAGGGAACGAAAGGATGAGGATCGTCAGTATTTTAAGCCTTGGCGCATTCGCAGCACTGTTGGCTCTTCCGGCGGAGGCGCTCACCATCTCGAATATGGACGGCGACTCCCACACCATCACCGTGACCGTCAACGGCAACAACAAGGAGCTTACCGTCGAGCCGCAAGCCGAGGTTGATGCCCCATGCGACAAGGGCTGCACCATAGGACTCGATAGCGGCGAGCAATACGAGATGAAAGGCGATGAGTCGGCTTCGATCGAAGACGGCACACTCTTCGTCGATTCAGCGCCAAGCGACCAAGGCGACGACAACGCCGACGCAGGTGCCGGCGACAAATCTGAAGCGCCCGCAGACAAGGCTTCCAGCGGGGCAGGCTCTCAAGCGCAATAGCTGGCAGGCATACGCCCGGTCATCGACTGCCGCCAAGCGGGAACTTGCGCAGCAGTATCTCCTCATAGCCGTCCGCGACTAGCCCGGGCAAAGCTGCGGCATGCTCGAAACCGTGTCGCTCGTAGAAGCGCAGGGCGTGCATATTGAATGACGAGGCGCACACCCAGAGATTACGCGAGCCGTGCTCGATCGCTTCTTGCTCGAACCAAGTGAGAATGGCTGAGCCGATGCCTTGACCTTGCGCTACCGGCAACAACGCGAGCAGCTCCAGATAAGGCCCCTTGAGCCAAGGTGAGCGCACCGAGACAGCTCCCAAATGTTCGCCTCCGATCTCGACCGCGTAACGTGAAACACAACCGTCAGCCGTTGAGAGAAACCGGGCCATGAGGTCGGCGGAATAATTCATTACGGACCATGGCGGCATGTCCACGATTGCGGCCGCGAGCCCGTAAACGCCGCGAGGGTCAAGCGCCACGAGCCGTGCTCGGCCGAGCTCAATAGGGGTGATCGAAAATTGAGAGGGCATTCGGGGCGCCGTCGCGTTTGGCAGCGTGAGCGACGCGCGTATTGTCGCCTGGCTTGTTCAAGTAGCAGCTCGCGGTTATCACAGGCTTTCCTGCCTTGAGCAGCTCGCTCACCGTCACAAAGCTATAGCCTTCTTCCTTGAGCTTGGGGATGGCAAGCGCGAGGGCGTCAGCGGTATGCCAGCCGCGCCCGTTGGCGTGAGCAACTATGATCGCTCCAGGATGGACTTTGGTCAGGATCGTGTCGGCAATGGCCCTTGCAGAGCGGTGCGGGTCGGGATCGCCGGTGATGAGGTCACACTGGATCGCGAGCAGTCCAGCATCCGCCACCGCGGCGAGCGACTTCGCGTTGCACCGACCGTAGGGGAACCGCATCACGCTCATCTGCTCTGGAATGGGACTCTGCGGCTGCGCGGTTGCCGCGCATTGCTTTGTGAGCAGGCCCCTCCGTGTCTCTGTATAGGCTGTCTCGGTCAAGCGGATCTCGTCCTGTAGGGTTTGGTCGCTCACATGCGACAGGTCGAGATGGCGCAATCCGTGGCCGCCGATCTCGAAGTTGGGATCGGCGATGAGTTGCTCGGCGCGTTCGCGGTGGGTCTCCATCCATTTGCCGCCGGCGAAGAACGTGGCCTTCACATCTTGAGCGCGAAGAAGATCGACGATGCGGCCGTCATAGCCCGCGATGTCGCTGCTGGTTTCGCAAAGATCGAACGTCAGCGCGATGAGCTTGACGCCGGGAGGAAGCTCGACGGCCCTGATCGAGCCACGCAGCTCTTGCGGCACGGGTGTCACTGGGAGAGGAGGCACCTGTTTGAGCGCCGGAAAATCAAGATGGAATGGAGTCCGGCTCGATTTCAATTCCTGGTTAGTGCCCGCCAAAACCTGCGGCGTCCAGCACTGCTTGAGCAGGCTTTGATCCTCGGCGGAAGCTCTTTTGAGCGAGCATGCAGCAAACGCAATGACCGCAATAGTGATTGCGCGCCGCATGATGTTAACCGCTCCCTCCTGAACTCGCCGCATAGAGCGCGCCTGTGCCCTTGCCCGTCAACCGCTCGAAAGTCGCGGCTGAAAGTTATGAGCATTTCCGGGCTCGAGGCAAAAATTTCTGGTTCGCAACGGATTCCAAACCGATCCGTTGCGCGTTTGAGATGCGACCCTCTCGGTCAAACCCGGAAGGAGGAAGCCATGCACAAAATCTCTTTCGCAGTAGCAATAGTTGCGACAGCGGCCGCTTGCCCCGCCTATGCCGCGGACCTCTGCACCGACGCCCATATGAAGCAGATGGATAAATTGATCGCCGAGATGACCGATCCAACCAAGCAGAAGGAGGCAACGGCGGCTCTCGATCAATCAAAGGCAGCCATGGAGAAGGGCGATAAAGCGGGCTGCATGCAGCACATGACCGAAGCGCACAAAGCCATGGGCCTGTGAGGCGCCAGCTTACTTTGTGAGCGAGGTGGGCGCGGCCTGCGAGATCATTGGGCAATCGAGCGTCTTCTCGAGCGCTTCCACGAGCTCTTCCTCGCTATTCGTCTTGATGTAGAGGCCGTGGTTCTCGTTGGCGAGACACATCAGGTCCATCACGCTGCTCTCGCCGGTCCATGAGAAGCTCTCATAGCGGAAGCCGATGACGTGAACAGTGAGCTGCTGAGCGGTCATCTGAAGCTGCTTGGCAAGCGCGCAAGGCGATCGGCCACAAGTCTCCTCGCCGTCAGTCACGACCACGACTACGCCAGGTTTCTTTTTGAAGTCGAGCACCTGGGCCGCCTGCTCTACGGCCGAGGTGAGCGGTGTCTTGCCCGCCGGCACTAAGGCGTTGACCGTGCTCATGATGGCTTGGGCAGCGTCCGGCGTTGGTGGGAACTCGACCTTGACGTTGCACTGGTTGTACGGCCCTGGCCCGTAGGTGACGAGACCGACTCGCCGGAACTTGGTGACGCTCGGCAAGACCTGAGCCAAGGCCGCGCGGACCTCATCAATGCGCGCTTGCGAATTAGGAATCCCGAGAGTCTGGTTGCCTGACATTGAGCCGGAGGCATCGAACACGATCATGGCGTCTTCAGTGCAGGGCGACGGCTTCTTCTCCTCGCTTTTGCTAGAGCCGCTACCAACCGTGATCGTGAGTAACGCCATGATCGAGAAAGAGAAAATCCAATAAATGGCATTACTACTGCAGGCACGCTTGAGGGCCATTTGCGTAAATCTCCCCGTTGGACGTGCCGGAATTTACCGCAGGAACATGCCCGGCGGTTAGCTTTCCTGTCGCAGCGGGCGAGCTATGGGGCGAAACCGGAGTTAGCCTTTGCCCTTGGTTCGAGTGTTATTCGGGGCTGCGTGGCGCTCGAGGAACTCGATGATCGGGGTTGCCACGTCGATGCCGGTCGCCTTCTCCAGCCCCTCAATGCCGGGTGATGAGTTGACCTCGAGCACAAGCGGGCCGTTTTTCGATCGCAGCATGTCGACGCCGCAGACATTGAGACCGAGCGTGCGCGCTGCCCGGACCGCCGCGCTTCGCTCTTGCGGGGTGATGCGCACCTTTTCGCCCGAGCCGCCGCGATGCAGGTTCGAGCGAAACTCGCCCGGCGGCCCCTGCCGCTTCATCGAGGCCACCACGCGATCGCCAATCACGAGCGCGCGGATATCGGTCGAGTCGGCCTCCGCGATGAACTGCTGCACCAAGATGTTGACGTTCACGCCCTGAAACGCCTCGATCACCGACTTTGCTGATTTCACGGTCTCCCCGAGCACAACGCCGATGCCTTGCGTTCCTTCGAGCAGCTTGATGACGACCGGCGGCCCGCCGACGAGGTCGATGATGTCCTCGGCTTGGCTTGGATCGTGGGTGAAGGCTGTAACTGGAAGTCCGATGCCACGCCGCGCGAGGAGCTGAAGGCAGCGCAGCTTGTCCCGCGAGCGTCCGATGGCAACCGACTCGTTCAAGGGATAAACGCCCATTACCTCGAACTGCCGAAGCACGGCAAGACCGTAGAACGTCACCGAGGCGCCGATACGCGGAATTACCGCGTCGAAGTTGTCCAGCGCCCGCTTGCGGTAATAAAGAGCAGGCTTGCGCGAGGTGATGTTGATCGAGACGCGGATCGTATTGATGATCTCGATGTCGTGCCCGCGGGCGCGCGCCGCCTCGACGATACGGCGGTGGCTATAGAGATGGGGATTGCGCGCGAGCAACGCGATCTTCATTGGGATTCTCTTGGCCGAGCTCGATTGTCAACGCAGTAATTTGCTCGGCCTTAAAGGAGACGCGCGCCGCCGCCGCCGCCTCGGCGGGCGTGCGCCAAGAAGGTAGGAGCGGCCGGGCTCGATCAGCGCGCGGCCCTCGAGCGCAGTGCGGCCAAGCAGCATCCGGAAGCCCATCTGGTCGCGATTGGCGAGTGCGAGCTCGATCGACCAGGCCTGTTCGCCGAGCTTAAGCATTGTCTTCACGATGTAGCGGCGCTCAACCCCTCCACCTGAGTTGCGGACCGTGCGTTCGTCAATGGCGCGCGCTTCGCATGTAACTTTACTCGCCTCGCTTCGCTGGATCGGGTGTAACTTGAAGCGAAGCCATAATGCGCCGCCCCGGCGGAATGGCTCGATTTGGTAGGCATGCAGCGCGCTAGTGCGGGCTCCGGTGTCGATCTTGGCCTTAATGGCGCCAACTCCGAGGTCAGGCAGGCCTACCCATTCGCGCCAGCCAATCTTGAGGGGTTTCGGGGTAAGGCGGGCTTCCATTTGAGGCGGCGAGAGAAAGCAAGCGGGATATGTCGAGGGCTCATGTAGCACACCGCCAAACGCTTGGCTTAGCTTCTGTAACGAAGCCGGCTCAACTATAGTTAAGCGGTCAGCTGGCGGGGGATGGAAGGCCATGGGCAAGAACCAGCACGTGGTCAGCCTTGGGAATCGATGGGCGGTGAAGGAGGAGGGGGCGGCCGAGCCCTTTGCCGTGTTCAAGACCCAGAGCGAAGCCTGGGAAAAGGCGAAGTCGATTGCCCGGAAGGAACGCACGGAGGCATTCCTCCATGGCCGAGACGGGCAGATCCGTGAGCGCAATACCTACGGTTACGATCCGACCCGCCATAAAGGCTGACGCTCAGGGGCTGAAGATCAGCGCCACATAGACAATGAACAAGAGGATGTGCACCGTGCCTTGCAGCACATTGGTGCGAACTCCGCCGAAGGTTAGCCCGCTGACGAAAAGGGTGAGGATGAGGAGGACAGTCTGCACCTCGTCAAGGCCAAGATGCACCTAGTAGCCGGTGATGAGACCGATGATCAATACGGCGGGGATGGTAAGTCCGATGGTGGCTAGGGCCGAGCCGAGGCACGCATTCACCGCACGCTGCAAATGATTGACCAGCGCCGCATGGAAAGCGGTCAGCCCTTCCGGCGAGAGAACGAGGATCGCGATCATGACGCCGCCGAGCGGCGCAGGGAATCCAAGATTCTCGATGCCGATGGCGCGGGACTTCGAGAGCAGCACGATCGGAATCAGCGTGAGCAAAAGCAACGCCACATGAAAGGCGAGCGAGCTACCTCTACTACCACCATGCAGCGCATTGGATTCGTGGCTATGACTGTGCGAAGGTTCTGCGAAGAAGGCTCTATGCCGCACCGTCTGGATAATGACGAACACGATGTAGAATAGGACGGTAATGGAGGCGAATAAGACTGCCTTCATAGGCGCCTGGCTCGGGTCGGGCTCGGTCTTGGTGTAGTTCGGAATGATCAGCGCGAAGACCGCGAGCGAGGCGATGACCACGAGGAACGCGCGGGTTCCAGCGAGATTGTACTCCTGCTCCCAATAGCGTAGCGCGCCCATCAGCAGCGCGGTCCCAACCATGCCGTTCAACACGATCATGAGGGTGGCGAACATTGCGTCGCGTGCGAGCGTCGGATTGTTTTGGCCGTGCAGCATGATCGCTGCGAGCAATGCCACCTCGATGATGATGACCGAGAGGGTGAGCACGAGCGTCCCGTAAGGCTCTCCGAGGCGCTCGGCGACCGCCTCGGCATGGCGCACCACACCGAAGGCGCACCACATCATCGTGCCGAATAGCCAAACAAAGAGAAGGATGGTGAGCATGTAGTTGTGGAGATCGGAGAAGAGCGTCTGCTGGAAAACATTGGCGACGAGAACACTTCCAATTCCGGCGACGACTGCCCCGAAGGTGGAGAGGAGCGCGCCAATCCTGCCTGCTCGCGGGTGGCCGGCTCGAAGGTCTCGCGCTGGTTCATGAAGGCTCCCGTCTGCCCGGCCCGATGCCGTCTCATCACGCCAGCTGGCCGATGATGAGGCGAAACTAACACGGCGACGCTATGCCGCTAGGCTTAACCTCGTGGATTCCCGGCCTTGGCAGTCCCGCGTGGCTTCATGTAAAAGCCCTTTACATGAATCCTCCAGATCGCGGCTGGCGCCGATCTCGCTCCTATCATCACGGCAACCTCAAAGAGGTATTGCTAGAGGCCGCTCGCAAGCTGATCGAGGAGCATGGTGCCTTCGGCTTCAGCCTGACTGAGGCCGCGCGGCTTGCCGGAGTCAGCCCTGCAGCGCCCTACCGGCATTTTCGCGACCGCGACGCGCTTCTCGCTGAGGTCGCCAAAAACGGCTTTGAGCGCTTTGCCGCGCGGCTCGACATGGCGTGGAACAATGGCTTGCCCACGGCGCTCTCCGCCTTCGACAACCTCGGCAAGGCCTATCTCGCCTTCGCCCGTGAGGAGCCGGCAAGTTATACCGTGATGTTCGAGACCGGTGCGATTCCGGGCGGAGAGGTCGAGACGCTGCCCGCGGCCGAGCGCGCTTTCGATGTGATACAGCACGCGGCAGCCGCACTCTGCCGTCAGGTCCCCGAGGCCGAGCGTCCGCCGCTCAAATTGATGAGCCTGCACATCTGGGCGATCTCCCATGGCGTTGCGACGCTGTTCGCGCAAAACGACCTACAGGCGCACAAAGTACCGATGAAGCCTGAGGAGATTCTCGAAAGCACGATGCTGATTTATCTGAAAGGACTCGGAATTTTGGGCGACGGCAAGAGCGCTCAGCGCCGGCCCTGATACAAGGATTCAGCGGTTCACGTAGAGCTGGTCGAGAATACCGCCATTGGCGAGATGCTCTTCCTGCACCTTTTGCCAACCGCCAAAGACGTCTTTGACCGTGAGCAGACGCACATTGGCGAAATCGTTCGCGTGCTTTGCCGCAATCTCCTTGTCGATTCGGCGGTTGTAGTGAGCAGCAATGATCTCCTGCGCCTCGGGCGTGTAGAGATATTGCAGATAGGTCTCGGCGAGTTTGTGCGAGCCGCGCTCATCGACCACCTTGTCGACCACGGCAACGGGAAAATCGGCGCGCAGGCTGACCGGCGGGATCACGAGATCGGTCTTGTCCTTGCCGTACTGGCTTCCGATGCTCTGCACTTCGGCCTCGAAGGTGACGAGCACGTCACCAATGCCGTGCTCGACGAACGTAGTGATCGCCGCACGGCCGCCAGTGTCGAACAAAGGCACATTGGCGAACAGCTTGCGCACGAACTCCTTCGCCTTCTCCTGATCGCCTTTGTTCGCCTCGAGCGCGTAGGCGTAGGCCGCAAGATAAGTGTAACGGCCGTTGCCCGAAGTCTTGGGATTGGGGAACACGACCTTCACGTCATCGCGGACGAGATCGCTCCAGTCCGTGACGCTCTTCGGGTTGCCCTTGCGCACGAGGAATGCCGGCAGCGAGTAGTAGGGAACCGAATTGTTGGGGAAGCGCGATTGCCGATCCGCAGTGACTAGGTCTGTCTGATCGTGCAGAACCTGGATATCGGTCACCTGATTGAACGTGACTACGTCCGCCTGAAGACCGTCCAGAACCGCGCGAGCCTGCTTCGATGAGCCGCCATGCGACTGATTGATGGTGATGTCTTTTCCTGTCTCGGCCTTGTATTTTGCGACGAATGCCTTGTCGATGTCGGCATAGAGCTCACGCGAGACGTCATACGAGACGTTGAGAATGTCGCTTGGCTCCTCAGCCACGGCAGGACTCAGCCAAAGCGCAGCGAAGGCTGCCGCGGCGGCCAGACTTTTCTCATGATGACCTCCGAAGAGCGCAAGCGAGCCACAATCCCGCTTACAAGGATCATGCGTAGCGCCGCAATGTAAGCAATTGAAAAAGCAGTCTGCTTCAAAGAGTGTAGGGACTGGGCAATGTCATGCCGCCGTCTCCCGTGTGGAGAGGTGGCGCGTGCTCAAGCGAAGCACGTATTTGGTGGCGCAGCTATTCGCCAGCTTGCAGCCATTTCAGCACGCTCTCCCAATCTTGTTGCGTGCCGTTGAAGCTGTTGCGATCGACTTTTCCTTCGACACCAGGGACTTTGCCCGTCGTGGTGAACTGCCAAAACGCGTACGGCCGTTCGCCGTAGAGCCGCCCCGGCGAGGCCGCGACTGAGCGCAGCCAGAAATGGTACTCGGGAAATTCGCCTTGCAGCACCTCGCGGTGGAACACAGGGTCGGTATAGATGATCGGCCGCTTGCCTGTGTGAGCCTGCATTGCATCGAGCAGGACCTTGATCTTGGCGAGCGCTGTGTCGCGCGCAACCTTGCCGGGACAGGTCTTTGAATGGCTGTTCCACTCGAGGTCGAGCACCGGCGGCAGCGCATCAGGATCAGCCGGCACGTTCAGCATGAACCAAAGCGCCTGCTCGTTGGCCGGACGGCACCAATAAATGAAATGATAGGCGCCCCGCGCCACGCCCGCGCGCTTTGCACCTTCCCAATTTTCGATGAACTTCGGATCGACTCGGTCGCCGCCCTCTGTAGCCTTGATGTAGGTGAAGCTCACGCCGGCATTGCGCACCTTCTGCCAATCGATGTCGCCTTGCCAGTACGACACGTCGATGCCCTGGATCGGCATGGCATGGGCAGAGGCCACGCGATCATTCGGCTTTGCATCTTTAAGCGAACCAGCGGTTGCGCTGCTCACGACGAGACCAGTGCCAAGCAGCATTGATGCCGTGGCCAAGGCCACAAGCTTTCGGCTGAAAAAGTTCAACGAACGCCCCCGTTGACGCAGCATTCCTCATTCCCGAGATGAGGCTAGCCTGTCGAAGATTAAGATTTTTTTGTGGACGTTGGCGCGGGACAAAACGCGCGCTCCCAATCACATTTTGTGTCGCCCCTTGACTCTGGACAGGGCAGGGGCATCTATGTGAATGTAAATTACATTCACACTGGAAGGAAGGACCCCTGATGCACGTGGTTGCGACCTTAGACGAGTATGGGAAGCCGGCATGGATCACAGCCATGATCGTCGGCTTTCTCCTCTGGTGGCCTATCGGCCTTGGCGTTTTGGCCTATCTGATCTGGAGTGGACGCATGGGATGCGGAGCTTGGAAACGCGAGTGGAAAGACAGCGAGTTCGGGCGTGAGGTGATGCGCTGGCGGCGGGGTGTAAGCCCGCTTAGGTCGACCGGCAACCGCACCTTCGACGAGTATCGCGAGGAGACCTTGCGGCGCCTCGAGGAGGAGGTCGACGAGTTCCAGGCCTTCTTGCAGCGCCTGCGTCAGGCCAAGGACAAGGCCGAGTTCGACCAGTTCATGGCTGAGCGTCGCGGCAGCGGCTCAACCGCCTGACTTCGAAACGTGCCCGGTCAACGGGCGACGAGTAGAGAGGCAACGAAAAACGAGGGCGCGGGATCTCTTGTCCCGCGCCCTTTCTTATGCTGCTTCCAGACTACCCGCGGCGCTATTCCTCGCTATGATGCTCGCGGGGAGTAACACATGAGACTGGGGCTTGCTGCTTTCGCGCTCGCGACATTGATCGGCGCCTCTGCCGCATCGGGCGAGTGCTTGCAGGCGAATCAGGATGAGCAGATGGCCGAGGGAATTCTCTCGCTCGGCTCCTTCGAGGATGCAAATGACCGTCCGGAGAAAGCCTACATCCTCACCTTGTCAACTCCGGCTTGCCTGAGCGGCGGCGACGAGATGGACAAGGTCGAGAGCGCCGACACTATCCACATCTATTCTTCCGACGAAACCGTCGCGCAAAGCCTCAAGCAGTTGGTCGGCAAGAGCGTCAAGGTGAAAGGCAATCCATTCGGCGCGCACACGGCGCATCACCACGCGCCGATCGTCATGGAGATCACCGAGATCGATTCAAACTGAGAAGAGCGGCTCCGCCTATCCGCCGTGTTCTGGCCCCTTCTCCGCATGAGAATTGTCGCGTGCGAATTGCGACGTGCGAAAGTTTTCCCAATCCTGTTCGGTGGCCTCGGCCATGGCGCGCCCCGCTTCGACGAGCCAGCCCGGCTTGCGGTCTGCCAAGTCGCCTAAGATCTCGTCTCTCCGCTTAGGACTCGCGAGATGCACATTGGCAGTCTCGCGGCCCATGTCTCTCAAGATCAGCCGCTCGTCGCGACGCTTGGGGAATTGACCGAGCTCGATGCGCCCGCAATGTGGTCCGATCCGGCGAACCACCCAACCGGCCTCGACGGAATAATAGGGATCGGGCTGCCGCACCGCATGCTTGAGCATTCGCACCGAATAAGCGTGCTCCTTGACGCGTCCCCTGGCCCAACTCCAGGCCGAAGGCAGCCACGCTTTCGCTTCGCGCGCAATTTTGCCGCCGTTGCAACTGCCCACCTCAACGTAGCGTGGCCGGCCGAGACTCCCGATGCCTGCGACACGATGCAAGAATCTGATCTCCGAAACTCCACCGGGAAGCGACTGGTCCAACAACCGGCGAACGCGCTTTGGTGGTTCGAGTTGAGGTGAATCCTTCAACTTGGACCAAAACGCAATGGGGTCCCGTTCGGCACTCAGGGCCATTGCCCGCAATCCAGGATGGCTTTCCTCGAGGATGAAGGGACCGCCGCCGGTCTCCAGCCATTGCGAGTAGCCCTCCAGCACAGCATCCGCTGCGTGTTCCGCGTCGATGGCAAGCTCATTCTGCCGCTTGGCAAGGATGACACTAGTGACCAGCCGCACCAGGTCGATCGTATAGGGCATCTCCGCGACCTCATCGAAATCGTTGATGCCCCAAACGAGCCTGCCCTCGAGGTCACGCCAAGTTCCGAAATTCTCTACGTGCAGATCTCCTATCGCGAGTAGCTCGGGCGCGTCCGCGAGGCCGGGACAGACCTGTGGCCACAGCATGCTCCACCGATAGAACGTAGCGCGCAAAAACGCGAATGGCTCTTTCCGCATCTGCGTGTATTTCTGCCGGAGATCAGACTCAACCACGGCGACACGCTCACGCAGCCAGTTCTCGTATTCAACGGTGGCGGCGACGACCGGGGGGACGTTGACCGGCGAAGAAGTTTCGCCCGAACCATGCGCGTTCGCCTTTTTTGATTTAGCCATGGGTTTGTCCCCCAAAGGCACCACACAACGCCAGCTTAGCGCAAAATAAAATAATGACGCCTCAGCGCCGGTCGCTTTTCTTGCCGAAGCCGCCACCGGTTGGCGTTTTGATGATGATGGCTTCGCTGGGCTCGAGCACAGTCTGGTCAGAGTTTTTCAGCCGTTCGAGCCGGCCGCTCTTCCGCCGGACCCAGTTCTCGCCGGCCTGGCCTTCTTCTCCGCCGTGAAGTCCGAACGGCCTTGCCCGGCGGAAACCCGAAAGAATCGCGCAGTCCATCCGCTCCAGGAACCTGATCACGCGGAGCGTGCCATCGCCAGCGTGCCATATCCCCTTGCCGCCCGATCCGCGCACGATCTCGAAGCGCTCGAGCAGCACTGGATAACGCAGTTCGAGCACCTCAGGATCGGTGAGCCGCGAGTTGGTCATGTGCGTCTGCACGGCAGGGACGCCATCGAAACCTTCGCCGGCTGGCGCGCCTGAGCAGATGGTTTCGTAATATTGGAAGCGCTCGTTGCCGAAAGTGAGGTTGTTCATGGTCCCTTGCGCGGAGCCGAGCACGCCAAGCGCGCCATAGAGGCAGTTCACTATGGTCTGGCTGGTCTCGACATTCCCTGCCGCGACCGCGGCGGGATAACGCGGCTTCAGCATCGATCGCTTCGGCACCACGATCTTGATTGGTCTGAGGCAGCCGGCATTCATTGGAATGTCCTCATCGACCAGAGTGCGGAAAACGTAGAGCACGCAAGCCCGCGTGATCGGCTCTGGCGCATTGAACGTATCTCCCGTCTGCTTGCTCGTGCCGGTGAAGTCGACGACTGCTTTCTTCGCCTTGCGATCGACTCTGATCGCGACCTTGATAAGGTTGCCCTGGTCGGTCTCGACCGCGAAGCGTGAGGTCTTGAGCTTGGCGATAGCGCGCGCCACAGATTCCGCTGCGTTGTCCTGCACGTGGCGCATGTAGGCCAGCACCGTGGCAAGTCCGTAATGACGCACCATCTTGCGAAGCTCGAGGACACCCTTCTCGTTGGCCGCGACCTGAGCCTTTAAGTCGGCGATGTTTTGAGAAGGATTGCGGGCAGGGTAGGAGGCTTCGGTCAGAAGCTTGAAGACTTCCTCCTCGCGGAAGCGGTCCTTGGCCACAAGCTTGAATGGATCGATATAGACGCCTTCTTCCTCGATGCGTGTCGCCTTGGGACTCATCGAGCCAGGAGCAATGCCACCGATATCGGCGTGATGCCCACGCGCCGCGACAAAAAAGAGGAGGTCGGGGCTGTTCTCACCGAACACCGGCGTGACCACGGTGATATCGGGGAGATGCGTGCCCCCGTTATAGGGTGCATTCAACATGTACACGTCGCCGGGCTTGAGCTTGTCGCCAAGCTCGCGGCGAACCGTTTCGACACTCCGGTCCATCGACCCGAGATGCACCGGGATATGCGGGGCATTGGCGATCAGCCCCCCGCGCGCATCGAAAATCGCGCAGGAGAAATCGAGCCGCTCTTTGATGTTGACCGAGCGCGCGGTGTTTTGCAGCGCGTAGCCCATCTGCTCGGCGACCGAGGTGAAGAGATTGTTGAACACTTCGAGCATGACGGGGTCGACGCGCTTGCTCACGCGCGCAGCCTTCTTCTTGGCGACGCGCGCGAGCAGGAGATGATTGCGCTGCGTGAGCTGGGCCTTCCATTCAGGCTCGACCATGACGGTCTGATGGTCCTCGATGATCAGCGCGGGTCCTTCGATCTCATGACCGGGCGCGAGGTCCGAGCGGAAGAAGACGCGCGCGTCGTGCCAGCCTCCGCCCGTAAACAACTTTGTGGTGGCATGCGGTTTGAGAGGCGCGGTTGGCTCGGTCGAGACCTCGGGCTCCTCGATCTGTTCTCCGCCGCCTTGGGCCTCCACCTCGAGCGCCTCGATCTCAATATCCTTGTCCGGGCTGATGAAGCCGAAGCGCTGTTGGTGCTCGACCTCGAACAGGGCGCGCATGCCGCGCAGGCTCGCGACCGTAACGGGAAGTGAGCTGTCGGTCCCGGCATAACGAAGATGCGCCTGCGCGATGGTGATGATCGCGCCGCTTTCGACGCCTTGCTGCAACAGTTCTTTCCGGACTTCTTCCTCCAGAGGCTTACGGAGCTTAGCGGTCTCGGCAAGCCCCTCATCGTCGAGGCGCTTCAGCACACTCTTGCTGCGCGTCGCTTGCAGCGAAGCGAGCCCCATGCCGAAGGCAGACAGCACGCCCGACAGAGGGTGGATCAACACTGTCTTGATACCGAGTGCGTCGGCAACGAGGCAAGCATGCTGCCCGCCGGCGCCGCCGAATGAGTTGAGGACGTATTCGGTGACGTCGTAGCCGCGTTGCACCGAGATGGTCTTGATCGCGTTCGCCATGTTCTCGACGGCGATCTTGATGAAGCCGTCTGCGATTTCCTCCGGCGCGCGTCCATAGCCGAGCTTGCGGGCCAGCGCGTTGAAGGCCTTGCGCACGGCCTCGGCATCGAGAGGCTGATCCTGGCCAGCGCCAAAGATGTGCGGAAAGAATCCAGGTAGAAGCTTGCCCGTCATCACGTTGGCATCGGTGACGGTCAGCGGGCCGCCACGGCGATAGCTCAATGGCCCTGGATCTGCGCCGGCAGAATCGGGGCCGACGCGAAAGCGCGCAGCATCATAATGAAGAATCGAGCCGCCACCGGCCGCAACCGTGTGAATGAGCATCATCGGCGCACGCACGCGCGCACCCGCGACCATGCTCTCGAAGGTCCGCTCATAGGCGCCGTCGTAATGGCAGACATCCGTGGAGGTGCCCCCCATATCGAAGCCGATGACCTTGGTGAAGCCAGCCGCCTTGGCAGTCTCGACCGCCCCGACGACGCCTCCAGCCGGCCCCGACAGGATCGCGTCCTTGCCTCTGAACAAGCTTGCCGACGTTAGTCCTCCCGAAGACTGCATGAAGAGAAGCGTTGGGTTGGAGTTGCCCGGCGCCAACGCGGAGGCCACTCGGTTGACATAGTGCCGGAGCAGCGGCGAGAGATAAGCATCGACCACGGCGGTGTTGCCACGCCCGACAAACTTGACGAGCGGGCTCACCTCGTGGCTCGCCGAGATTTGCGTGAAACCCACCTCGCAGGCAGCGCGTGCCGCCTCGAGTTCGTGCGCGGGGTAGGCGTAAGAATGCATGAAGGCGATGGCGACGGCCTTTATACCGTCGGCGTAAGCCGCCTTGAGCGCCGAGCGGACCGCGTCGAGGTCGAGCTTTCTTTCAACCATGCCGTCGGCCCGTACGCGTTCAGGCACTTCGGTCACGCGCGCGTAGAGCATCGAAGGCCTCTCGATGCGGCGAGCGAAGATTTTGGGGCGCGCTTGATAGCCGATCTCGAGCGCGTCGCGGAATCCGTCGCTGACGATGAGCAGCACAGGGTCGCCCTTACGCTCCAGCAGCGCGTTGGTGGCGACGGTCGTGCCCATTCTGACGCTTGCGATCAGATGCGATGGCAGCGAACGCCCGCGCGGCGAGCCGAGCAGATCGGCGATGCCGGCGATTGCCGCATCCTCATAGGCTTCCGGATTTTCCGAAAGTAGCTTGCGCGTGACGAGCGTGCCGTCAGGCGTCCGTGCCACGATGTCGGTGAAGGTACCGCCCCGGTCGATGAAAAACTGCCACTTGCCGCTAGTGCTCATCCAATGCGCGTGAGCCCCGTGGCGTAGCGCTTCCAGCGCTTGACATAGACATCGGCGGCACGGGCCGTCATGGCCCTGACTTTCTCGTCGCTCTCGCGCACGAGCTTCGCCGGTGCACCGAGGATGACGGAGTCATCCGGGAATTCTTTGCCTTCGGTGACGAGCGCGCCAGCGCCGACTAGGCAGTTCGCCCCGATGCGCGCCCCATTCAAGACAATCGCCCCCATACCGATCAGGCTCTGGTCGCCGATGGTGCAGCCATGCAGCACCACGTTATGACCGATGACGCAGTCATGGCCGATGGTAAGCGGAAAGCCGGGATCGGTATGGAGTGTGGCATTGTCCTGGATTTGCGAGCGCGCGCCGATCTCGATCCATTCATTGTCGCCGCGAAGCACCGAGCCGTACCAGACGCTCACGTCGGAACAGAGACGCACGCGCCCGATCACCGCGGCGGTGTCGGCGACCCAATAGACTCCGTCGGATGGAAGCTCGGGCTTTATGCCCTCGAGTTCGTAAATCGCCATAAATGTTTTCTAGGCTCCTTTGACTCCGCAAATCGGGCGGATACACTCCACAAGCCGACTGGACTTCGCTGCGCGCCCTAAAGTGCTCCCAAGATCTCGCTCAATAAGGTTAGGCACTCTCGCCGCCACCCTTTGGCTCTTAGGCGCCAGCTACGCCCACGCCTGCACGATTCCGGCCGACATTATCAACAACATCGTCGAGACATTCGACGAGCCGGACGACAGATTTGAAAGCGAATTCACCAAGGTCACCAATGGCAAATTGCGAGTCACGCCGGAGCCCGATCCTCAGACCCCGGTTACTGCACTCGAACCAGGCTCATATACCGATTTCGACGCTTGCGTCATGGTGGAGAACAAGGAGGCGGTCTTCTATCAAGACTACAAAGCATGGGGCGGTCTCGCCTTTTGGGGGAACGAGGAAGGAACCGACTATTATGCTTTCGTGGTCGATGCAAAGGATGCCTTTGCCGTGCTGCGGTTCAAGAACGACGAACCAACAGAGCTTGTCGGGTGGACCAAGAACGATGCAGTCAAGCCGGTGACCATGCTCAGAGTGGTGGCGGCTAAAGGTCACGTCACCTGCTTCGCGAATGACGTCCAGGTCTGCAATCTGACGATTGGGTCAGGCTCCGGTTCAGTCGGCTTCGTGGTGTGGCAAGACCAGAACTCGGGCACGAGCTTCGATTTCGATGACTTTGTGGTGATCGATCCGAAGGCGTCAAAGCCCTGATGCAGCGAGACCGGCGCGTCAATGAGGGGGAGGGCCATGGCAAAACCCAAAGGAAAGGGTTCTCACGCTGCTTCCGTTGAGGCCGCCGATAAACATCCTGGAGCGTCCAGGGGTCCCACACCATCAGCGGCAATATCTCGACCAGACGCGCTCGACCGCTTCTTCGCGCTGTCGGCGCAAGGCACGAACATCGCGACCGAGTTCCGCGCCGGGCTCGCGACCTTTCTCACCATGGCCTACATCATGTTCGTCAATCCGGCGATACTCGAGAAAGCAGGGATGGACGTTGGCGCGGTGTTTGTCGCCGCCTGCCTCGCCTCCGCTGCAGGCTCCATCGTCATGGGGCTATACGCGAACTACCCGATCGCGCTCGCTCCCGGCATGGGGCTCAACGCCTATTTTGCCTTTACCGTCGTGCCGGAGCTTGGCGGCAACTGGCAGCTTGCGCTTGGGTGCGTATTCATCTCCGGCGTCCTCTTTTTCGCGCTGTCGCTTTCGCCCTTGCGAGCCTGGCTGATCGATGCTCTTCCGATGAATTTGAAGCTCGGCATCGCCGCAGGCATTGGACTGTTCCTTGCTCTGATCGACTTGCAACATGCGGGCATGTGGCTCACGACACCGTCACTCTCGTCACCCCTTGGCGATCTGTCGAAGACTCAAGCACTCCTCGCCGCTGCCGGCTTTCTTGTCATCGCAGGCCTCGCGTTGCGGAAAATCCCAGGCGCCATCATCATCGGCGTGCTGGGCGTCACGCTGATCGCCGTCGCCTTGGCCTCGAGCCGTGGCACGGCTTTGTCGCGCGTCCGCCTTCGCTCGCGCCGACCTTTCTCAAGATGAACCTCGCGGGCGCTCTTAATCTCAGCCTCATCGTCATTGTGCTCACGCTCCTGCTCGTCACCGGCCTCACTGCGCTCGTCGTTGCCGCTTTTGTTCTACTCAGTCTTTTTCTCGCGCCGCTTGCCCAGACCGTCCCGCTTTACGCCACTGCTCCGGCGCTCATCTTCGTCGCCTGCCTAATGGCTGCTAGTCTCGGCGCCATCAAATGGGATGACGCGACCGAGTACATCCCAGCGCTCATTACAGCGCTATTGATGCCGCTCTCCTATTCGATTGCTACCGGCATTGGGCTCGGCTTCATCGCCTATGTGATGTTGAAGGCATTTGCCGGGCGCTTTCGCGAAATCAATGCCGCGGTTGCAGTCATTGCCGCGGCCTTCCTGCTCAAGCTGATCTTCGCCTGACTGGCGGCCTTCACAGGCCTTGTAAGACCTTGTCCCGCTCGCTATGAGGGTCGCAAGCTTCGCCCTTAGCCTAGTGAGCAGGATGGACACTGAAACTCCCAAGGAACCGCCGCGTCACGGCGCCAGCATGCTGAGCGTGTTCATCACCTCGCTTAGCGCCGCCATTGTGGTAGCCGGCGGTTTCGGCATCGTGATTGAGGCCTTCGTTTTTGCCGCCACCAACTATTTCGGCCTTGGTCATATCTTCGTCTATGCCGGAAGCGCCGCCAATGCGGCCGCGACGGCATGGCTTGCCGCCTGGACCTTTGCCCGGTCCTGGCATGTAGAGCGACGCCTCAGGGCGGGGCTCGAAGTCGACGAGCCTAAGGTGTCGATCCTCGCCAATTTGCGCGGTTCTTAGCCTGGATGGACACTCGCAAGGCGACCAGTCAAGGACGCAATTCTTCGCATGCGGCCTGAAATAAAAGTCCTTATGCTCTAGGGAAAGCAACAAGACTGGGGGTAGGTGCGCAATGTCGATTTGGGGCAAGCTCGCAGGTGCCGCCGCGGGGCTCGCGATCGGGGGACCGATCGGGGCGCTGCTCGGCGGCGTGGCAGGACACTACGTCATCGATCGCGACAAGGAGCAGGACGGGCCTGCCGAGAACCAGGTGGCCTTCACCGTGGGCGTAATCGCACTCGGTGCCAAGATGGCCAAGGCCGATGGCGTGGTCACCATGGACGAGGTCAACGCCTTCAAGGAAGTGTTCAAGGTCCCAGAGGGCGAGATGAAGAACGTCGCCCGGGTGTTCAACCTCGCCAAGCAAGACGTGGCCGGCTACGAAGCCTATGCCGAGCAGCTCGCCACCATGTTCAAAGGCAATCGCAAGCTGCTCGAGGACGTGCTCGACGGCTTGTTCCACATCGCCAAGGCAGACGAGCAGCTTCATCCCAAGGAAGAGCAGTTCCTCGCCGGTGTTGCCAAGCGTTTCGGCATGACCGACACCGAGTTCGCCTATATCAAGGCGCGCCACGTCATCGCTTCCAAGCGCAATCCTTACGATGTGCTGGGGATCAAGCCCTCCATTAGCAATGAGGAGCTGAAGAGCCAGTACCGTAAGCTCATCGCCGAGAACCATCCCGACAAGCTGATCGCGCGCGGCGTGCCCAAGGAGTTCGTGTCGCTCGCCACCGAGAAGGTCGCCGCCATCAACGAGGCCTACGACCAGATCGCTAAAGAGCGCCGGATCTAGCTCTTTGATGGCCTGACGTTGGATTGAGGTCATTCCCGCGCAAGCGGGAATCCAGTAATCACTGGCCCGCATTTATGACGCCGGAGAATACTGGGATTGCGCGGTCAAGCCGCGCAATGACACACCGCAAGTGAAATGACCGCAGCCCCTGACAGCAAGCTCGCCACGTTATGGTGCCCGTCGCCCAATCGTGACCAGCGCGCCAACGGCCGCGCGCCGGACATGCTCATCCTGCATTACACCGGTATGGAGTCGTCAGACGCCGCGCTCGATTGGCTGACCCGCGAGGAGGCGAAGGTCTCGGCGCACTATCTCGTCGACGAGGAAGGGCGGATCGCGCAGATGGTGGCAGAATCTGAGCGCGCCTGGCATGCCGGGCAGAGTCGCTGGGCGGGAGAGACCGACCTCAATTCCTGCTCGATCGGCATCGAGATCCATAATCCCGGCCACGACTTCGACTATCCCGATTTTGCCGGACCTGAGATGCAGGCGGTCGAGGCCCTTTGCCTCGACATCCTGTCCCGCCACGCCATTCCGCCAGACCGCGTGCTTGCCCACTCCGACATTGCCCCTGGCCGAAAGCGCGACCCCGGCGAGAAGTTCGATTGGCAAAGGCTTGCGCGGGCCGGCGTCGGGCTTTGGGTCGAGCCGGCGCCGCTTGGCAACGATCAAGGTCTCGGCCCCGGTGATGAAGGGGAAAGCGTCGCCGAGCTTCAGCGCGCACTTCTCGAATACGGCTATGGGGTGGAAGTCACCTCGACCTATGGCACTGGTCTCGAGAAGGTGGTCGAAGCCTTCCAGCGCCATTTCAGGCCCGCGCGGGTCGATGGGCGCGCAGATTTGTCGAGCCGTGACACGCTGGCGCGCCTGCTCGATGCTCGGCTCGCAAACCAGGCAGCCTGAGGGAAAGGCCCTCAGTTGGTGACGTCGAAATCCATGCCCTCGAATGTATAGCGAGGCTGTTGCGTCCAGATGCCATCCTCCTGCACCGGGACCTTGTGGATCTTGACGTTGTCGACTTCGAGCTTGCCGGACTTCTGGTTCACCCAGAAATCGATGTCGTAATACTCGTCCTTGCTGCCGGGCTTCCTGAAGTCGGTGCAGACGAAATACTCGCCTTCCTTCTTGAGGTGCCGCACCGGCTGGTGAATCTCGACGAAGTCGAGCGGGAGAGTCTCCCCGGTCTTGTCGTCCTTGATCTCGAGCGCGCCGGTGGCGTCCTTGTGCGTCGCGATGTAGCTGTGGATCGCACTCATCACCTGCCAAGCGCGGGTCACTTCCATGTCGCCGGGATGTTCCTGCACGGGGAGCCACCACCAGGCGACCGGCATGCGCGTCACCATG
>Ga0207693_10000132_pt1 | contig 67726 bp, 63 predicted proteins | sample LARL81metaG_FD_184347 | JGI IMG/M metagenome (GOLD analysis project Ga0207693, IMG submission 184347) | Corn, switchgrass and miscanthus rhizosphere microbial communities from Kellogg Biological Station, Michigan, USA - LAR L8-1 metaG... | ecosystem: Host-associated > Plants > Roots >... | reverse complement strand
TGGCCGAGCCGGCCGCCTTCGCCGCCCTGCTCGACGGCCTCACCGAGGCCCAGAAACGGCAGATCCTGCGCGACAACGCCGCCAGACTCCTCACCACCACCTAACCCGAGTCGGCCGCCACCGTGAAAGTCGACATCACCGCCGACGCCGACCCGCGCACCTTCGCGGCGCGGGCTCGCGAGGCGGAGGCAGACGGGTACGACGGGCTGTGGCTGGGCGAGACCGCGCACGACCCCCTGATCGGGTGCGCGGTCGTCGGCGAGGCCACCTCGCGCATCAGCGTCGGTACCGGCATCGCGGTCGCGTTCGCCCGGTCCCCGATGACGCTCGCCGTAACGGCGAACGACCTCCAGCTGACCACCGACGGCCGGTTCCTGCTCGGCCTGGGGTCTCAGGTCAAGGCGCACATCACCCGCCGCTTCTCGATGCCCTGGTCGCACCCGGCGCCGCGGATGCGCGAGTTCGTCCTGGCGATGCGCGCGATCTGGCGATCGTGGCAGCACGGCGAGCCGCTGGACTTCACTGGCGAGTTCTACTCGCACACGCTGATGACCCCGTTCTTCAACCCGGGTCCGAACCCGTACGGCCCGCCCCGCGTCTTTCTCGCCGGCGTCGGGGACGCGATGACGCGTGTCGCCGGCGAGGTCGCCGACGGGTTCCTGTGTCACGGGTTCACGACCGAGCGGTACCTGCGCGAGGTCACGTTGCCGGCGCTGGCCGAGGGACGCCGGGCGGCGGGCCTGTCCATGGCTGACTATGAGATCAGCGGCCTGCCCTTCGTCGTGACCGGAGCGTCCGACGAGGAGATGGAGCGGTCGGCGCTCGGGGTCAGGGAACAGATCGCCTTCTACGCCTCGACCCCGGCCTACCGGCCGGTGCTTGACGCGCACGGGTGGGGCGCGCTGCAGGAGGAGCTGACCCCGATGTCCAAGGCAGGTCGCTGGAGCGAGATGCGCGAGCTCATCGACGACGACATCCTCGACGCGTTCGCGATCGTCGCCCCTCCGAGCCAGGTGGCCGCGGCCATCAGCAAGAGGTACGGCGACCTCTTCACCCGCCTGCACCTGTACCTCAAGGCGCCACTGCGGAAAGACGTCGAGCTGTCGATCGCCGAAGAACTCCGGCGGCAGCCGTCGCGATGAGCGGTCCCCGGTTCGGCGGCCGCGTCGCCCTGGTTACCGGGGCGAGCCGCGGCATCGGCGCCGCCCTGGCCGCCGCTCTGGCCGCCGAGGGCGCCGCCGTCGCCTGTGCCGCACGCACCGAGCGGGTCTGGGACGAGCGGCTGCCCGGCACCATCCATGACACGGTCGACGCCATCCGGCGGAGCGGAGGGCGCGCGATCGCGGTGCGCTGCGACCTGACGGTCGACGACGACATCGTGGACCTGGCCGCGACGGTGGCGCGGGAACTCGGCTCGGCGGACATCTTGGTCAACAACGCCGCCCTGACCGTTCCCGGGCGCCCCCCAGCTCAGGCAGCACCGGCGCAGGCGGCAGTGCCGCCGGCCTCCGCGGCGCGTGCGCCGTCGCCTGCCGCTCTTCCTCACGCAGCCGGGGCGCCGGGTTTCCTGGACTTCCCGCTGAAGGGATACCGGCGGCACTTCGAGGTCGACGTGTTCGCCGCGTACCGCCTGATGCAGCTCGTGCTGCCAGGGATGATCGCCGCCGGGCGCGGGTCGATCCTCAACATCACCAGCGACGCGTCGCGGCGCCCGGGAGAGGGGCCATGGCCCGGCGCCGGCGACCCCACGCCGTTCGCTTACGGCGGGGCCAAGGCGGCCCTTGAGCATCTCACCCGGGCGGTCGCCTTCGAGATGCAGCCGCACGGCGTGAGCGTCAACGCGCTGATGCCGTCGCTTCCCGTGGCTACGCCGGGGCTCGAGGCGACGTCTCCCGGCATGGGCGGCCAGCTGCCGATGGCCGACTTCTGCGCGGCGGCGCTGCGGTTGCTGGCGGCACCGGCGGCTCAGCTCACCGGCCACGTCGCGTACAGCGAGGACGTGCTTCACCCGGAACTCGGCCTGCGCGGCTGGCTGGGGCCGAGCTGACCCGTCCGCCGCCCCGGACCGTACCGGCGGATACGCACCGTGCCGAACAGGCTCCGCTGCGCATGTAATCGCTATAGGATGAACCTATTACTCATAACAATTAGATAGATAATCTAGCTAACTATAGTTTTCGCGGCCGCAGGCGCTTATCGTCCTCTAAACAGCCGTGAACCTCGGCGACCGCGGGTCGACCCGGCGCCGTCGACAGTGAGCCGGTCAGTGCCGGCAGCCGCTAAGGGGGAACGAACCCAGTGATCAACAGGACACACCGGACGGCTCGGCTGCGGACATCCGCGGCGTCGAAGCTGACGAGCCGGACCGCATTCACGCGCACGGCGCTGCTGGCCGGCGTCCTGGCCGCCGCGCTCGGCGTGGCCGCGTGCAGCAGCAGCAGTAGTTCTTCGTCATCCGGCGCGACCGCGAGCGGCACATCCGCCGCCGCCGCGCCGAAAGGCGCGCTGATCAAGATCGGCGTGATCGGCTCGCTGACCGGCCCGCAGGCCTCCTCCAGCGACCAGGGGGCGACGGTCGCCCCGGCCTGGGCCGACTGGATCAACGCCAACGGCGGCATCAACGGGCACCCGGTCCAGGTCATCGTCATGGACGACAAGGGTGATCCGGCGACCGCCCAGGCGGCCGGACAGCAGTTTATCTCCGACGGCGTGGCCGCGATTATCGTCTCTTCCGACAACCTGGTCTCCGCCTTCGACAGCGCGGCGATCGCCAAGGGCATCCCGCTGATCGGCGGAGCGTCCGACTCGTCAGACTGGTACACCAAGCCGGGTATGTTCGTGACGATGACCGGCATCGTCCCCGGCCTTGGCGCCCAGGTCGCGGTCGCCGTCCAGTACGGTCACGCGAAGAAGTTCGCCAACCTGTACTGCGCCGAGGTCGCCGCCTGCGCGCAGGCGAACCCCATCCTGCAGGGGGCGGCCAAAGCGGCCGGGGTCAGCTACACCCAGCTTGCCATCAGCTCGACAGCCCCCAGCTACACCGCGCAGTGCCTGCAGCTGAAGCAGGAGGGTGTCGACTACGCCCAGCTGAACTTCGCCACCGCGGCGGCCGTCCGGTTCATCCAGAACTGCCAGGCCCAGGGCTACAACCCCATCTGGGGATCGTCGGAGCAGGCCATCGGCACCCCGTTCACCGCGATCCCGAACTTCACCGCCTACGGCCCGGCGTACGCCTTCCCCTCGGTCGCGACCGGAGCCCCGGTCGAACAGTTCGCGTCCGTGATGCAGAAGTACGCGACCGGCAGCAACTGGAAGGAGGGGACGGCCTCGTTCACCTGGCAGGGGCTGCAAGCCTTTGCTCAAGCCGTCAAGAACGCCAATGTAGCCGCCTCCACCGCCGTCACCTCCGCCGACGTGATGACTGGCCTGTATGACTTCAAGGGTGAGAACCTTGACGGCTTGCTGGCCAACAACGTCACCTATACGAAGGGCAAGGCGTTCGGCTTCACCGCCAACGCGTGCTACTTCGTCGTCGGGATGAAGGGCGGCCAGACCACCGCGCCCGCGGAACTGACCCCGCAGTGCCCCGCCAAGGCATGACTCCTTGGCAAGTCGCTGGCACCGGGATCTTGACTCCCGGCGCTAAAATAGGCACAATCATCTAACTGATAAACTTTCGGTGGGGCCGGAACCGTCGGCTTCGGCCCCACCGGGAGCCCCGGAGGTCGCAACGTGCAGGAGTTCTTGCCCTTCATCATCGCGGGGATAGCGGCCGGGTCCATCTACGGCCTGGCCGCTACGGGCTTGGTCCTCACCTATAAGACCTCGGGGATCTTCAACTTCGGCCAGGGGGCGCTGGCCACCGCCGCGGCGTACATCTTCTACGCCATGCACTACGCCAACAACATCAACTGGGTCGTATCCCTCTTCGTCTCGGTGGTCATCGCCGGGCCGCTGATGGGGCTCGGCATGGAACGGATCAGCCGCCGCCTCTCTCAGCAGAGCGTGGCGTGGAAGATCGTGGCGACGACCGGGCTGATCTTGATCGTGCAGGGACTCGGGACGATCAAGTACGGCAGCGACACGATCGACGTCCCGCAGTTCCTCCCCAGGGGCGCCGACTCTTTCGAGGTCGGCGGGGTCAACATCTCCTACGCCCAGCTGACCGTGACGGTGGTCGGCGTGGCCGCCGTCGCTGGCCTGTATGTACTCTTTCGCTGGACCCGCACGGGCACCGCGATGCGCGCCGTCGTTGACGATCCAGACCTGCTGGCGATGCAGGCCACGAGCCCGGTCCGGGTCCGGCGCACCGCCTGGATCATCGGCACCACGTTCGCCGCCTTGTCGGGCGTGCTGGTCCTTCCGTTCATCGGCCTGAACGCCGTCGCCCTTACCTACATCGTGGTGCAGGCGTTCGGCGCCGCCGCGCTCGGCGCTTTCAGCAGCATCCCGCTCACGTTCTTCGGCGCGATCGCCATCGAGATCGCCGCCAACATCTCACAGAAGTACGTCGTCAACGTGAGCTGGCTCAGCGGCCTGCCGGACAGCCTGCCGTTCATCGTCTTGTTCGTCGCGCTCTTCCTGCTATCCCGCCGTCGGCTGACCTCCGGGTCGGGCGTCGAGACGCGCCCGCCGCTGCAATGGCATGGTCCGGTCCGGGTCCGGGTCGTCACCGGGGTCGTCCTGGTCGGGCTGCTGGCCGTGGTGCCCTGGGTCGTGGGGGCGGAAAAGATCGGCTTCTGGACGATCGGCCTCACCCAGATGATCCTGCTGCTGTCCCTCGGTCTGCTGGTGAAGACGTCGGGGCAGGTCTCACTGTGCCAGGCCACCTTCGGCGCGATCGGCGCGGTGGCCTTCGCGCAGCTGACAGCGGTGGGTATCCCGTGGTTCGCCGCCCTGCTCTTCGCCGGCCTGATCGTCGTCCCGGTCGGCGCTTTCCTTGCCATTCCGGCCATTCGGTTGCCAGGGCTGTTCCTCGCCTTGGCGACCTTCGGCTTTGGCATCTTCGTGCAGCAGATGCTGTACTCCACGAGCTGGATGTTCACCACCTTGGCTAGCGGCCGGGCGGTGCCGCGGCCCTCCATCGGATCGACCGACACCGGCTACTACTACGTGGTCCTGGTGGTCTTGGTGGTCACCGCGCTGATTATGGTCGCTATCCACGAACTGCGCCTTGGCCGGCTGCTGCGCGGGCTGTCGGATTCCCCGCTCGCCGTCGCCACCATGGGCCTGAGCACGAACACCACCCGCGTGATCGTGTTCTGCATCTCTGCGTTCTTCGCGGCCATCTCTGGCGTGCTGTACGCGGCGTCGATTCACTTCGCAGTGTCCTCGGACATCCACTTCGACCCGTTCTACTCGCTCACCCTGCTCGCGGTCCTGGCGCTGGCACCCTTCGCCGAGCCGTGGTACGCGATCTTCGGGCTGATAGCGGCGGTGATCCCCGGGTATCTGACGAGCACCAACGTGACCTGGTGGCTCAATGTGATCTTCGGCGTGTCGGCGGTCGCCGTCGCGCTCCAGGGCGGCCCCGCGGGGATGCCGGTCCGCCTCAGGCAGTTCTTCGAGCGCTTCGGGCACCCGCACGCCGCCGCAGCCGTCGCTGCCGCCGACGTGCCGCGGCAACGCACGCCAGAAGGCGATGGCCTGCAGGTGAGGGATCTTCGCGTCGCGTTCGGCGGTCTTGTCGCCGTCGACGGGCTGAGCTTCTCTGTCCCGCTCGGGCGCATCACCGGCCTGATCGGGCCGAACGGAGCCGGCAAGACGACCACGTTCGACGCCTGCAGCGGCCTCAACCGCAGGGTTGGCGGCCAGATCTCGCTGCGCGGCAAGGAGATGACGAGGATGGCGGCCCCGGCGCGAGGACGGCTTGGGCTGGGCCGCACCTTCCAGCGGATGGCCTTGTGCGACCGCCTCACCGTCGCGGAGAACGTCGCTCTCGGGCGCGAGTCCGGGCTAGGCGGCGCCAGCGTCCTCGGCCAGCTCGCGGCGACCCGATCGCAGCGGGCGGACACGCGGGCCGCCGCCTGGTCGGCCATGGAGCTGTGCGGGATAACCGACCTGGCCGGCACCCAGGCCGGCGCGCTGTCCACTGGCCAGCGGCGGCTGGTCGAGCTGGCCCGGTGCCTGGCCGGCCAGTTCGACGTCCTGATCCTCGACGAGCCCTCGTCGGGCCTTGACCACGCGGAGACCGAGGCGCTGGCCCGCATCCTGCGCAGGACCGTCGAGGAGCGGGGCTGCGGCATCCTGCTCGTCGAGCACGACATGTCCCTGGTTATGGACGTCTGTGAGTACATCTACGTACTCGATTTCGGCAAGCTCCTGTTCGAGGGCGACCCGCCCGGAGTGGCGGCCAGCCCCGAGGTGCAGGCCGCGTACCTCGGGTACGCCCTCGCCGAGGCGGTACCAGAAGCCACGGCCGCCGCCCCAGACGCCGCGACCGAAGCGAAGAAGGCGTGATGACCAGCAGCGTGCAGCAGCCAGCCAGCAGCAACGGGTCTGTTAACGTCGCCCAGTCGCCTGCCTTGGAGCTCCGGGAGGTCACCGGCGGATACGGGCAGACCACCGTGCTGCGTGACGTCTCGATCATGGTTCCGGCGTCCGGTGTCACCGCCCTGCTCGGCCCCAATGGCGCGGGGAAGACCACACTGCTCAAGACGGTGTCGGGATTCCTGCGGCCGAGTTCAGGCGCGATCCGGCTGTTCGGCGACGACATGACCGGCGTCGCCCCCTACCGTCGCTTCGAGGCGGGGCTGTGCCATGTTCCCGAGGGCCGCGGCGTGTTCCGGTCCCTCACCGTGCGGGAGAACCTGATCATGCAGTCCCGCAAGGGCGAGGAAGCCGAGGCGATCAGCCAGGCGTGCGAGGTGTTCCCGGCCCTCGGCCGTCGGATCGGCAACGTCGCCGGGACGCTGAGCGGCGGCGAGCAGCAGATGCTCGCGATGGCCACCGCGTACATCCGCAGCCCGCGGCTGATCATGGTCGACGAAGCGTCACTCGGCCTCGCCCCGCTAGTCGTCGACCAGATCTTCAAGTTCATGGAAAAGGTAGCGCACGAGGGCAAGGCGCTGCTGATCGTCGACCAGTTCGCCACCAGGGCGCTGGCGCTCGCCGACACCGCGTACGTCCTCAGCCGGGGCTCGGTGACCTACTCAGGGTCGGCGAAGGAACTGGGCCAGGCGGAGCTGCTCAGCCAGTACATGGGAACCTGAGGCGCTTTGCGGATCGGGCTGCGGCTTCCCGCCTGTGACCGGGCGGACCGGGTCGCCGCGGCGGCCGCTCACGCGGAAGCGGCCGGTTTCGACAGCGTGTGGATCCCGGATTCGCAGCTCCTGTGGCGAGACACGTTCGTCGCGCTAGCCCTCGCGGCGGCGTCGACGAAGCGGATAACGCTCGCCCCGGGCGTCACGAACCTCGTGACGCGGCATGTGACGGTCGTGGCCTCCGCGGTCAGGACCATCCAGGAGCTCGCACCGGGCCGGTTCACGCTGGCGCTCGGCGCCGGGCGCAGCGCCGCGGACATGGCCGGGGCGGCGCACACGCCGACCCGCGAGCTCGGCGAATCGCTGCGCGCGCTGCGCGCGCTCCTGTCCGGACAGCTCTGGTCCTTCGCCGGGGCATCACAGCGGCTGACCGGGGCGGCGGGCGCCTGCCCGGTCTACCTGGGGGCGGGCGGCCCGCGCAACGTCCGGCTGGCCTGCGCCGAGGCCGACGGGATCATCCTGGCCGGCACGCTGAACGCCGCGGACGTGACCAGGACCGCGGCCGCGATCCGGGCGCTCGTCGCCGAATCGGGCCGGCCGAGCCGGCCGTTCGATGTCGTCCTGTGGCTGCGGGCCCACGTCGACGCTGGCCCGCCACCGGACCCGCGACAGTGGAAACCCGCCGTCGCGATCGCCTTGCGGAACGCTCCCGAGGACATCGCCGAGAATCTGGGTGTTGACCAGCGGGCCCTGCGACAGGCCGCGGGCCTGCACAGCGACGGCACTCACGCCGCGGCCTGGGCCGAGGCGGTAGCCAGCTGCGACCCGCTGATCAGCGACGACGCGGCGGTGGCCTACGCCGAGCGGTACTGTCTCTACGGCACACAAGCGGACATCCGCCGCCGCATGGCGGAACTGGAGCGGGCGGGCGTCACCACCCTGATCACCACACCGCTGGCGGGCGACACGGCCGGCACCCTCCCTTACGGGTTCATCGACTCGTTCGCCGCGGCCGGGCTCACTTCGTGAAGACCGCGAAGCGAATGACCTGGCCCTCCTCGTCGAACGTCGCGTGGTCGATGGCGCCGAGCGTGAACTCTTCCGCGCCGGCGACACGTGCTTCCAGTTCGTAGACGCAGTCGCGCCCCTGCTCCACATAGCTGGACACCCGGATCACCGGCGTGATCTCGCTGAGGAACTTCTCGTAGAACTGCCCGATAGCCGCACGACCGTGCAGCACGCGGCCGCCGGGGCCAAGGAACACCGCTTCCGGGGCGAACAGCGCGGCCAGCTCGCCGTAGGCGCCGCTGTTGGTTATCCGCACGTAAGCGTCGGCGAAGGCGCGGGGAGTCACCGGGCTGACCTCCCGTGCGCGGCGGCGCCAAGCAACGCCATTGTCTCGCCGGCGATCTCCTTGGCGGCCGCCGCGACGGTAGCGTCGTCCCAGTCGCACAGCGAGGTCCTGGTGCGGCCGACGACGACGTAGGGATAGCCGGGCATGTCGGCGAGCCTCGTCATGGCGTCGACCGCCGGAAGCATGTCCTCGTGTACTAGCGCGACGCTGGGGATGCCCGCCCACTCTAGCTCCATCGCGTCGCGGATCGTCCGGGTGCTGCAGGAGCCGCACCCGCCGAAGCCGGCGATGACAACGTCGGTGTCCGCGAGCAGCCTGTCCCAGTCCTCGGGCAGCGGCGGCACGGACCGGTGGGGTTTGCGGACCAGGACCGCGCCCGCGACACCCGCGTCGTCCCTGAGCCGGGCGTAGACGGCGCCGAGCAGGTCCTCGGTGCGCCCCAGGCCGTTGGAGACTAGTCCCACCCGGGCGCCGGCCAGCGGCCGCCTCGCCGCCATGCGATGCGGGACCTGGCCGCGGTTGCGGACGCCGGTGGGGTCGAGGGTGATGAGCATGGAACTGCCTCCCTAGCTGGTCTGCGCTGGTCTGCGCTAGCTGGTCTGCGCTGGCTGCGTCTGCTCCTGCCGGGCTGGCACCGGGAGCGTTACCGCCAGGCCGACGTGCGGCGGCATGACGGCGGTGACCTGGTCGCCTGGACCCCCGGCGGCCACGAGCAGGATCCCTTCCGGCCGGCCGAGCCGAAGGCCCGCCCCGTCGGACTCCCGGGTGAGCGGGCTGATCTGGTCCCACAGCGCCCGCCGGATGTCGGCCTTGGACCACCCCGCGGCGGTGAAGAAGCGCTGGTGCTCCTGGCCGAGTACAACCGGCAGGTCGGCCACGCTCCCCAGCTGGTGCTCCCACAGCGAGCCGTCGAGGAAGAGCACCCGCGCCAGGTACCCGATGATCAGCTCGGGCACGTGGCTGCGCGGGTGGGCGATGATCGGGCCCATCGTGGAGGCCACGGTGACCGCGCTCTGATCGGACCGCAGCCCGCGCTCGACGTGCAGCGGGACCCAGGAGGTGCCCTCCTCGTCCTCGGCGAAACAGAACGAATAGCGGTTCGGCGTGGAGAACACGCCGCGGTCAAGCTCGTGCGGGATGGACCTGAGCACGTTGCGGACGACGAGCCGCAGCGCCCGGCCGATCGTCGCGTTCGCCCGGAAACCCGGTCCCATACACCCCTGCCCGCATTCCACGCCGATCTGCTCGCGCACCGGGCCGTTGACGATGATCAGCTGCGCGGCGCTGGCCAGCGTCGCCGTCACCGAGTGCGGGATCGCTTCATCGTGCAGCAGTGCGCGCACCGCGGTCAGCGCAACCGGGGCGTACTCCGGCAGGCAGCCGGCCATGACGGCGTTGATCGCCACGTCCTCGGCGGTGACGACGACGTCCCGGGTCGGCACGGCGCCGACGGCCTCGCGTGCGGGCACGCCGCCCGCGTCGATAAATGCCGCGACCCGCGCCGGCTCCGGGGGGATGACCGGCAGGCCGTCGGTCCACCCGCGCCGGTAATAGTCCTCGACCGCCGCGATGTAGTCGCGGTGTTCTAGCTGACTGGCCTGGAGTGTCTCGGCGGTCATCACCTGTCGCCTTCCGGCACGGTCGCCAACGCTTGACAATCGTTTAACTATTGCTACTATTTTACCTAATTTAATTTCTCCTTCGCAAGTATGTATTCGCAGCCAGCGGCGCGTAAAGGGGCGGCTTGGCATGAATGACCACGCCACCGGCCGGTCCGGTCCGCTGGCCGGCCTGCGGGTTATCGATTGTTCGTGGGGGACAGCGGGCCCGCGGGCGACGGGGATGCTGGCGGACTACGGCGCGGACGTGATCCGGGTGGAGCCGCCCGGCGGAGACCCGTACCGCGCGGAACTGGCGGTCGCGTATTCAGCGTTCAATCGCGGCAAGCGAAGCATCGTGCTCGACCTCCGCACCGACACCGATCGTGACGTCCTCCTCCGGCTGATCGGTTCGGCCGACGTCTTCGTGCAGAGCTGGCGGCCGGGCGTGGCGGAGCGGCTCGGGCTCGGGTATGACACGATCCGCCGGCTGTCCCCGCCGGTGGTCTACTGCTCGATCTCGGGGTTCGGCGCGGACGGGCCGCTGCGCGCGTTGCCGGGATACGAGCCCGTCGTGCATGCCGTCGTCGGGACCATGGGCGAGCAGGTCGGCCACCGGGACGGCCCGATCTTCGAGGGCCTGCCGTTCGCGTCCGCCGGGGCCGCCTATCTGGCCCTGATCGGCATCCTGGCCGCGCTGTACCGGCAGGCAGGCAACGGGACCGGCCACCACGTAGAGACCTCGCTCCTCGATGGGGCGCTGGCGTTTCTTTCGATGGTCTGGGGCGACGTGGAGGGTGCCGCGGCCCGCCTGACCACCGGCGCCAACCGCCTGGTCGCGAGGTCCTACCTGTGCGCCGGAGACGAGTACATCGGCGTCCACACCGGCGCGGTCGGGGCCTGGGGTCGCTTGATGAAGGCACTCGGCCTGGACGATCGCGTCTCGTCGAGCGAGAACGGCCTGGACATGGGAGTGCCGCTCACCCCGGCAGAGCGGGTCATCATGGACGGCGAGATTCACGACATCTTCGCTTCGCGGTCCCGGCGCGAATGGGAACAGCGGCTCACCGAAGCCGACGTCTGCGCCATTCCCCTGCTCCAGCCGGGTGAGGTGTTCGACGCGCCGCAGGCCGCGCACAACGGCATGGCGGTCGAGGTCGACGATCCCGTGCTCGGCGCCGTTCAGCAGGTCGCCGGCCCGCTTCGATTCTCGGCGGCCGGCCACCGTGGGCAGCCCACGCCGGCGCCGGCCAGCGGTCAGCACTCCGCGGAGATCCTGGCCGAGCTACGCGACCTGCCGCCGCGAACCGCCGCGACTAGCGCGGTCACAGCGGCCGCCGGCGAGAGCCGGCCGCTCCTAGACGGGCTCAAGGTCCTGGACATGGGCGCCTTCTACGCAGGCCCGTATTCCTCCAGGCTGCTGGCCGACCTCGGCGCCGATGTCGTCAAGCTCGAGCCGGTCGCCGGCGACCCGATGCGCGGGCTTGAGCGGGTCTACCGCTCGGCTAACGCGGGCAAGCGCTCGATCGCCGCGAACGTCAAGGATTCCGCCATGGGCGTGATGCTCCGCCGCCTGATCGAGTGGGCGGATGTCGTGCATCACAACATGCGCCCGGGTGCCGCCGAACGCCTCGGCGTCGGGTACGAGCAGGTCGCCAGCATCAACCCGGGCGCCGTCTACACCTACGCACCGGGGTGGGGAGCGACCGGCCCCTACGCCGGGCGGCAGAGCTTCGCCCCCCTGCTGTCCGGATACGTGGGAGCCGGCTTCGAGGTGGCCGGCCAGTTCAACGCGCCGCTGTGGCCGGTGGGCAACGAGGACCCGGGCAACGGACTGCTCGGCACCATCGGCATGCTGATGGCCCTGGTGTACCGGCAGCGCCACGGCGTCGGCCAGCTCGTCGAGAACCCCCAGCTCAACGCCAGCATGGCGCTGATGGCTCACGTCGTCCGCCAAGCCGACGGCACGGTGCTCGGCGCGGGCCGCCTCGACCCGCCGCAGACGGGGGTGAGCGCTCTCGAACGGCTATACGAGACGGCGGACGGGTGGCTCCTGCTCGCGGTCGTCAGGGAGCAGGAGGTCGACGCGCTGGGCAAGGCGCTCGGTATCGACATCAGGTCCGACCCGAGGTTCGCAATCCCGGCGGCACGACGCGACAACGACTACGAGCTCGCCCAGGTGATCTCGTCGGCCTTGGCGTCAGGGAGCACCGCCACGTGGCTCGTCACGCTGCAGAACGCGGGTGTCCCGGCGGTCGAGCCCGCCGGATACAACAACGTCAACTTCATGCGCGACCCCGCCAACGCGGCGACGGGCCGGGTCGCGGCCTGCGCGGGCCCGGATGGCCGCACCGTGCGCGAGCTGGCCCTCCTGCTGCGGGTCAGCGACACGCCCGCGGTCGAGCACCGCCTCGCCCCGGGCCGCGGGGAGCACACCGGCCAGCTGCTGACCTGGGCGGGGTACGACCCCGAAGAGATCGCCGAGCTGAGATCGCGCCATGTCGTCGGCTGAGGAGGAGCCCTAGTGACCGGTCCGCTGCCCGCCGTCGTCGTCGACCAGCCGAAGCCAGGAATCCGCCGACTGACCCTCAACCGCCCGGAGCGGCTCAATGCGATCAACGACGCCTTTGTCACGGACCTGCACGCCGCGCTTGACGGCGTGGAAGGAGACCCGTCCTGCCGGGTGGTCCTGCTGACCGGCGCGGGGAAAGGCTTTTGCGCGGGCTTCGACATGAAGGCGGGTGACTACAACGGCGACCCCGCCGAACGCGGGACGGCCGCGCTCATGGCCGGGCAGCGGCGGCTGGCCGGCCTCGCCCTCCGCCTGCACGAACTGCCCGTCGCCGTCATCGCCGCCGTCAACGGCGCGGCCGCCGGCGGGGGGTTCGCCCTCGCGCTGGCCGCCGATATCCGGGTGGCGTCGGAGTCGGCCGTGTTCGTCGCGGCCAACGTAAAGATCGGCGTGTCCGGCGGCGAGATGGGCATGACCTGGCGCCTGCCGCGCCTGATCGGCGAGAGCCGGGCGACCGAGCTGCTGCTGACGGGGCGGAAGATGGGCGCCGCGGAAGCGCTGGCGGCCGGGCTGGTGACCGCGGTGGTCCCGGCGGGCCAGCTGCCGGAGGCCGCGTCTGGCCTCGCCGAGCAGGTGATGGCGACCAGCCCGTTCAGCACCTGGATGACCAAGGAGCTCATCGACGCGAACGCGAGCGCGGGCTCGCTCAGGCACGCGATCCAGAACGAGAACCGCACCCAGGTGCTGTGCAACTACACGGGTGACATCGCCGAAGCGGTGACCGCGTTCAGGGAAGGCCGCCCCCCGGCCTTCCGGTGAGGCGAACCGCCTTACGGCCCGAGCAGCGCGGCTCTTATGTCTCGCTTGAGGATCTTCCCGAGCACGTTCTTCGGCAGCTCGTCCCAGAAACGGACCTCCTTCGGGCTCTTGTAGCCGGCCAGGCGGTCCCGGCAGGCGGCAATCACCGTCTGCTCGGTGAGGTCCTGGCCCGGCTTCCTGACCACCACGGCCGTCACCCGCTCTCCCCACAGTCCGTCGGACACCCCGACCACCGCGACCTCGGCCACGGCAGGCAGCTGCCCGATGATCCGCTCGACCTCGGTGGAGTAGACGTTCTGCCCACCGGAGATGATCATGTCCTTCTTGCGGTCGACCAGGTAGATGTAGCCTTCCTCGTCGCGCCGGGCCAGGTCTCCGGTGTGCAGCCAGCCGCCCGCGAAGGCCTCCCTGGTGGCCTCGTCGTTGCGCCAGTAGCCGCCCATCGTGTACCCGCTGCGAATGCACATCTCGCCGGTCTCGCCGACCGGTACCTCGGCCATCTGGTCGTCGAGTATCTGGACCGCGACCTGGGCCATCGGCCGGCCGCAGGAGGCGAGCAGGTGCTCGTCCCCCGCCAGGGCGCGACGGTGGTCCGCCGCGGTCAGGGACGTGACGGAGAACGTCGACTCGGTCTGGCCGAAGTTGGTGGAAAGACCGCCGAACCGTTCGGACAGCTCCACTGCGGTCGTTTTCGGCATTGGCATGCCGCCGTAGGAGACCGAGCGCACGCTGGACACGTCGTACCGGTCCACCGCGGGATGGTCAAGGACGAACCGGGCCATTGTCGGGTTGAGAGTCGCCCGGGTGATGCGGTGCCGTTCGATCAGCGAGAGGAACCCTTCGGCGCTGAACGTCTTGAGGAGCACCACTTCCGACGCCCGGACGTGGAAGTGGAGCACAGAGAATCCCGAGGCGTGGCACATGGGGTTGGACATCAGGAACCGGTCGAAGGGCAGCACGTCCTGCTCCAGCGCGTTCACGAGCATCGCGGTCTGGATCGCACCGTGGGTAATCATCGCGCCCTTGGGGAACCCGGTGGTGCCGCTGGTGTAAATGAGGACGGCGGTATCGGTCTCCGCGGGTGCGGACGGAGGCGGCACCGCTGGCCGGCCGGCGACAAGGTCGTCGTACCCGATGTGACCGGAATCGCCTGGGTCCCCGATGACGATGACGTGCTCAAGGCTCGGGACGTCGGCGAGGACCGGTTCGAGAGCGGCGAGGTAGGCCTGTTCCACCAGGATTACCCGGGCCTCGGCGTTCGCCAGTATCCAGGCCCACTCCTTGGGGTTGAGCCGGTAGTTGAGCAGCGTGAGCACCAGGCCGGCTGACGGCACCCCGTAGAGCGCTTCGACGTACTCGGGCACGTTTTGCGCCAGGATGCCCACCCGGTCTCCCGGCCCGCACAGGCCGGACATCGCACCGGCCAGGCGCCAGACCGCCTGCTCCAGCTCCGAGAACGTGATCCGGCGGTCGCCGGCGACGAGCGCGACCCGGTCCGGCCAGGTGAGCGAGTTGTAACGCAGGATGTCAGCGACCGGCATCGGGTACCTCCAGCCCTGGGGTGATCTCTAGAGCGATCCGCCTGGCGGCCCCGGTGAAGTCCCGGGTCTCACAGGGCACGATGATCAGGTGCCGGGCGCCGGCGTCGAGGAACGCCTGCAGGCGGGCGCGCACGTCGTCGGTGGTGCCGGCGACGGCCACGTGATCGATGATCGGCGCGAAGCGCGACCCGTCACCCTGCTGGCCAGCGCCGATGAAGGCCGCCGCCGTGCGGCGGGCCTCGTCCCTGTCGTCGTCGACGCGGACGTAGACGAAAGCCATCCACTGGAATGCCGTGAGGTCCCTGCCGCGGCCGGCGGCCATGGCCCGGATGGCCCGCACCGATTCCGCGTACCGGGACGGCGAGTACAAGAACGGCATCCAGCCGTCGCCGAGCAGCGCGGCCCGGCGCATGGCAGGCCGCTTCCGGCCGGCCACGATGATGGGAGGCCCGCCCGCCTGGACCGGCGGGGGAGCGATGCTCAGGCCCTGGAATGGCCAGAACGTCCCGGGATTGTCAACCGGGGCGCCGGTCCAGAGGGATCGCATGACCCCGATCGCCTCGTCCGTGCGCGGTCCCCGGTCGGCCGGATCGACCTGGCAGCCGCGGAACTCGGCGGGGTACTCGCCGCCCACCCCCACGCCGATCGCCACCCGGCCCCCGGTCAGCACGTCGAGTTCGGCGGCCTGCTTGGCGACGATTACCGGGTGGTACAGCGGCGCGAGCAGGACGGCGGTCCCCACGGTCGCCCGCTCGGACACCGCGGCCAGCGTGGCGAGCCCGGTCATCGCCTCGGGCACGTCCCGGCCGATCGAGAGATGACCGGGCGCCCACAGCGAATCGGCCCCGAGCGACTCGAGAACCGGAACGGCCGACCGCAGCTCCGGCAGCGACCTGGCCGTGCAGACGAAGCCCACCCGAGGCCGACCAGCCATGACCACCCGCTATCCGTCCCTGTTGACGGCGACACCTCGACGAAACAGTAAAATAAGTTCTATCATAATAGGGTGGTGACTATGGAAAACACAGGCCAGGACGTCAGCGACGAGGAGCTGTGCTCGCTCTTCCCCGGCGCCGTCGACCGGGACAGCGCCGCCCACTACCGAGGGCGGTTGCGGCAGCAGCTGCTGATCAACCGCTGCGCCGACTGCGGGACATGGCACGCGCCGCCGAAGCCGGTCTGCCCGTCCTGCCTGTCGGATCGCGTCGAAGCGCACCCGGTGTCCGGCGCGGGCACGATCTTCATGGCCGTCTTCCTGCATCAGGGCCCCCCGGCAGAGGGCGTCGATTACTCGACGCCCTATCCCGTCGTGACCGTCGACCTGGACGAGCAGCCCGGGCTGCGATTCTCCAGCACGGTCGTCGGATCGCCGAACGAGGAGATCCAGATCGGCCGGCGGGTCGAACTGGACTGGATCACGCGCGGCGGCGCGCCCATGCCGGTGTTCCGCCTCGCCGAGCGCGACAGCCAGGAGGGCGCCGCATGATCTCCGCGCGCAACCCCATGAAGGACCGGGTGGCGATCGCCGGCGCCGCCACGACCGGGTTCCAGCCGCGCAACACCGACCGTAGCCAGGCGAGCTACGTCGCCGAGGCCTGCAAGGCCGTGCTCAGCCAGTGCGGCCTGACGCCGCGGGACGTCGACGGCCTGTGCGGGTCGCTGCCCACCGCCCCGGCGGTACAGAACATGCTGGGGATCCCGGAGGTCACCTGGTTCGCCAATCCGATGATCCCGTTCGGCAACCACGTGGCCGCCGCGGTCAGCGCCGTGCACAGCGGGCTGTGCGACGTGGTGCTCGCCTATCACGGGGCCTACCGGATGGCCTGGAACACGGGCAGCGCGCTGAAGGACCCGTTCCGGCGCGGCGCCGCGTTCGGCAGCGGCGGAATTCCCCAGCCGGAGTCGGTCGCCGGGTCGGTCGGCTACACCGCCTGGGCCTCGCGCTACATCCACGAGTTCGGCGTGCCCCGCACCAGCCTGGGATACGTGGCGGTCAACGACAGGACCAATGCCATGGCCAACCCCGGCGCGGCCATGCGCGCCCCGCTGACCATGGACGACTACCTCGCGGCGCGGATGATCAGGGAACCGCTGTGCCTGTATGACATGGACATCGCGGTCGACGGCGGCGACGCGTTCATCATCACGACCGCCGAGCGAGCGGCCGACCTGCCGCTGCCACCGGTCCTGGTCAACGCCGTGGTCCTCGGCATGGCCGACAAGAACGACGAGGACCAGTCGCGGAGCCTGCGCCAGCACGGCCAGCAGGTGACGGTGGAAGCGCTCAAGGCCAGGAGCGACTTCTGGATCGACGACATCGACGTCCTGCTGGCCTACGACGGGTTCTCCGTCATCGCCCTCAACTGGCTGGAGAATCTCGGATTCTGCGAGCCGGGCGAGGCCGGGGCGTTCATCGAGGACAACTGGGTAGCCAACGACGACGGGACCGGCCGGCTCATGATCAAGGGCCGGGTGCCGCTCAACCCGCACGGCGGCTCGCTGTCCGAGGGCGGCACCCAGGGCAGCGGCCACCTGCGCGAGGCGGTGCACCAGCTGCAGGGCCTGGCGGGGGACCGCCAGGTGCCCGACGCGGAGCGAGCGCTCGTCGCGATCGGGGGCTTCTTCTTCAACGCCGAGGGCATCACGCTCCGGCGCGGCTGAACTAACCGCTTGGCGTATGTACCAGGTCCGCTCAGTAAGGAGGCTCCGGTGGCCGACATCCGCTATGACCTGTTCAGCGTGGACGATCACATCGTGGAACCCGCTGATGTCTGGTCCAGCCGGGTCCCCGTGAAGTTTCGGGAAACCGCGCCCCATGTGGTCGAGGAGGACGGCCGCGAGTACTGGTGCTACGAGGATCAGCGCACTCTGACGATGGGCCTCAACGGTGTGGCTGGTAAGCCGAGGGAGCAGTGGGGTTTGGAGCCGACCCGGTTCGCGGACATGATCCCCGGCTGTTACGATCCGCGCTTCCGCACCCGCGACCTGCTCGCCGCTGGCGTACGTTCGAGCGTGAATTTCCCTAGCCTGCCCGGCTTTGGCGGTCGTCTTTTCGCCCAGTTCAAGGACAGGGAACTTGCTCTCGCGTGCGTTCGAGCCTGGAACGACTACATCCTCGACGAGTGGTGCGCGGCCGGCCCTGAGGGTCTCTTCGTCCCGATGGTCATTACCCCGATCTGGGATCCGCCAGCCGCCGCGAAGGAGATCCAGCGCTGCGCCGCGAAGGGTGCGCGTGCGGTGTGCTTCGTCGAGAATGCCGTCCCGATCGGCCTCCCATCGTTCTGGAGCGACTTCTGGGACCCGATCTGGGCGACTTGCCAAGAGGCAGACCTGCCGATTTGCCTGCATGTTGGGTCGAGCGGAGCCAACCCGGCCATCTCGCCCGACACAAACTTCCTCGAGCCGATCGCGCTCGGCATGCTCGGCGCGATGATGGGCTCGATCACCTTCATGCTGGCCCCGCCGTGTCACAAGTTCCCGGGGTTGAAGCTGGTCTGGTCCGAGGGAGGTGTCGGGTGGATCCCGGCCGCGTTGGAGCGTGCGGACCGGCAGTTCAAGCGGCACAACTACTGGGCCAAGGTGTCCGACACGCTGCCGTCGGAGATCTTCGAACGGAACATGTGGGTCTGCATGATCGAGGAGCCGGTCGGTCTGCAGTTCCGCCAGCACGTTGGAGTCCACAAGATTCTCTGGGAGACCGACTACCCGCACTCGGACACCCCGTGGCCACGGGTGGTCGAAGGCGCTGATGAGGTCTTCGCCGGCGTGCCGGCCGACGAGGTGGCTGCGATCACTCACCTGAACGCCGAGAAGCTGTTCAAGTGGCAGATGGCGGACAGATCGCTGCTGGACGAGCCGGACATCGCGGCCTGGCGCGCAACCCTCGCCGAGAACCCGTACGCCGCGATGGACCTGCCCGCGCCGCGGATGAAGGGCATTACGCACGCCAAGACCGCACTGCACGCGGGCGACCCCTGCCCGGAGATGCACATCGGGACAAACATGCTGGAGCGGTGTGGTTTGCCGCTCGGCGCGAACGGCCGTTGCCCGGCCGGGCATCAGTCCGTCCTGGCCGGTGCATGACCGATGGGGCTTCTCGATGGTGTGAAGGTCGTTGAACTGGGGCTGATTTTGCCGGGCGCGGCGCTGGGACACCTGCTCGCAGAGCAGGGTGCGGATGTCGTGAAGGTCGAGCGGCCAACGGCCGGGGATTACGTGCGCTACTTCCCGGAGCAGGTCGGTGATCACGGGGGGCAAAGCTTCTGGCACTTGGTGCTCAACAGGAACAAGAAGAGCATCATGCTCGACCTGCTTCGGCAAGAGGGCCAGGAGGTGCTTCACGACTTGGTGCGAGACGCGGATGTGTTCATCACGAACCTCATCGCGGACCAGCCGGCCCGGCTCGGTGCCTCGTACGACGCCCTTCGCGCGGTCAACCCCGGCTTGATCTACTGTCAGATCACGGGGTTCGGGGCGACCGGCCCGTACGCCGCCCTGCCGTCGCACGGGCTCGCGATGAGCTCCATCAGTGGTCAGATCGCGCTGGAAGAGCAGCCGGATGGCTGGCTCGAACAAGTGCGGGACACGGCGTTTGGCGGCGGTACCCAGAGCGCCGGCCAGCCGGTGCAGACTGGTCCGCTGTGGGCGGCCTATGGCATCGCAAGTGCCCTGTGGCAGCGCAGCCGGACCGGCGAGGGCGCGTATCTCGACGTGTCGAACTCCGACGCGACGCTTGCGACGGCATGGATCGGCATACCGGACGCGCTCAACCCAGGGGCAATCCGGATCGAGGCGACTTCGCAGTCACTGCAGCTGCACAGCGCACGGCATGCTTTCTACGAGACTAAAGACGGCAAATACGTCTTCGTCGCGATGATCGAACCGAAGTTCTGGGCTAAGTTCTGCCGGGAACTCGGCCGCGAGGACTTGCTTGAGGGGATCGACTCCGACGTCGAAGCGTTCGACGCCTTCGACGCCGAGCGCAACGCAATGCATTTCCGTGCGCTGCAGGAGATCTTCCGCACCAGGACACGCCGGGACTGGACACAGTTTTTCGTCGAAAACGACCTGCCGAATGCGCCGGTGAACCGGATATCGGAGCTCGCGGACGACCCCCAGTTCGTCGCGCGCGACGTGTTCGTCAACGTCGAGAGGCCTGACGGGCAGGGCACGTTCCGTGTGGCGGCCGAGCCGGTACGAGTGGCCGGTGACATGCGCCGAGCACCACGGCCGGCGCCCGCTCCGGGCCAGCACACTAATGCGGTCCTGCACGACGTCGGTTACGACACGGCACGCATCGACGCACTTCGCGCCACCGGCGTCATCTCCTGAGGTAATCGATGGCACTCGCTAAATCTGTACCCGCTGCTACTGATTCAGGCCGGCCGCGAAGTTAGCAAGCCGGTGCCAGAGGTGCGCTCGGGTTCGGGCGAAGTTGTGCATGTGCGCCATTTCGCGAGTCACGCTGATCGTGATTTCGGTGCTTCTCCTGTAGGCCGTCGGCTCGGCCCACGGGTCAGGTACGGTGTCGCGCTCCCCGCAGCCGACGAAGACCGGAACGTCGATCGCGGCCGCCTCGGCCGCCACTGCACCGTCGGTCATCATGGTGATGGCGCACGGCGGAGTCGTGGCGCTTCCCCACGGCGTCCGCTCGTCGCCCCGGACGACGCCCGTGTACGGCCGGTAGGAGGCGAGGTCGGGCTCGACCAGGGCAGGATCCTCACCAGGGTAGTGAAAGCAGAATCTGTACTGCTCCTCGTCCGGCGCCACCACCCCGAGCACCTTGTCGGCGATCGGAACGAGGTCGGTTCCGCGCGGCGGCATGGGATAGGTGACCCGGGTGCCGTCGGGAGAAGGAAAGTTGGTGAATATCCCGCTCCACCCGAGAAAGGCGACGCCGTCGAAGGTGCGGTGGTTCGCCTGCTGCACCGTGAGCAGGCAACCGCCCATGGACTGGCCCATTCCCATCGCCGCTCGCACATCGATCGCCGGAATCCCCGGCTCGAACGTGCCGCTTCGCAGCTGATCGAGGATGGCGACAGCCGTAGCGTGGTTGGCCGCCGCCAACTGCTCGTAGGTCAACGACAACACGTCCGCGGGGTGCGTGCTGTCACCGGTCGCCAGGTGGTCACACGACACGAACACGTCTCCGGATTCAGTGTGGAACGCCGCCTGGCTGTATCCCGGCACAGCCTGCACGTCGAAGTAGCGCCGGCCGAAGCCTCCCCCCGGCCAACCGAAGAGGATGGTGGCCGGGCCGGTGATCGCGTCAGGTAGATGGACGGTAACCGCAGTCTGCAGCTCGCCATCGAGGTCGCTGCTGCCGGTCACGTCGACCCTTCTCTCGTAGGACCTCATCAGGCTCAACCTTTCTGGCCAGAAGCGTCCCGATTACCCCGGGTCCACAACGGCTCCAGCCTGAAGCGGTTGATCAGCCAGGAACCAGTGACTCTGGTCAATCCCCAGTACTGGTAGCCCCCGATGGTGTAGGTCGGATCGCCGGCCACCGTCAGGGCGACGTGCTCACCGTAGAAACTCACGACGCATTCAGCGTCGTCGCCGTCGACGGTCACCATGGGGTTGCCCAGCAGCAGCTGGGTGCCTTCGAAGCCGGTCTCGGTCAGCTTCACGTTCCAGACCATGTCTTCGGCTGTCAGCTCCCCCTGCGCTCCGCCCTCATGCCCCACGGTGGCCGTGTCTACGAAAGGCCGGTCGGCAAACACGCTCCTCATCGGCGTCCAGTCCCGATGATCCAATGCGTAGGCGAAGGTGTAGACCCTGTCCGTGATGGCGTGGAAGTCTTCGAAAGTGGGGCGAGCCATGTCTCTCCCGCTGAAGTTTGATACTGCGATTTCGCAGTACCTTGACCGGGATACTACGAGTTCGCAGTATCCTGGTCAAGAGATGACTGACTCCGACCCTCCCTACACCTTCCTGTTCCCGTTGTGGATCGCCTACCGGTCGCTCCAAGACCTCCTCGATCAGGTCCTGGCGCCGTCGGGCCTGTCCGCCGAAGACTTCGCCGTCTACAGCGCCCTGGCCCGAATCGGCGAGGCTCGTCCGAGCGCTGTCGCCGAATTCCTGAGACTCCCTCCCACGACCGTCACCGCGGTGATGGCCCGGCTGCGGCAACGAGGACATGTGGCCACGACACGCGATGCCAGTGACGGCCGAGCCAAGATCCTCCGCCTCACCCGGGATGGAGCGGCCGCTCACCAGCACGCCCTGTCCCTCTTCGAGCCGTTGCTCGCGACACTGGAGGCGCAGATCGGTTCCCGAACCGGGGCCCTCGGTTCCGGGTTGGCCGCCCTGCAGCAGGCGATCGACCGCACCGCCGAGAAGACCACCGGATGAGACCGCGACGGCAGTGCCGAGGTGACAGGCCCACAGGTCGCGATTAATCAGATTAATCTATATACTAGTTGGTCTCTGAGTCGGACCATCGTCGCGTTCTCTCGGCAGGGGAGCCATGGGCGGAATCTGCACCGGCCTGAACGTCGTCGAGATGGGCGCCGGCAGCATAGCGGCGTCGGTCACCGGCATGGTCCTGGCCGACGCCGGGGCCCGGGTCATCAAGCTCGAGCCGCCGGAGGGGGACCGGCTGCGCACGGCGATGCCAAGCGGTTTCCTTGTCTGGAACCGCGGCAAGGAGAGCCTTGTCGCGGACCTGCGGACCCCGGCGGGCAAGGACACGCTCCGCGAGCTGGCCAGGAACGCCGACGTGATCATCGAGGGGTTCTCGCCCGGCACCACCAGGGCCTGGGGCGTGCACGCCGACGCCCTCTGCGCGGCCAACCCCGGGCTGATCCACTGCGCCATTACCGGATTCGGCACCGCCGGGCCGTACGCCAGGCTCAAGGGCTATGACGCCCTGGTGTGCGCCAAAGCCGGGCTGTTCGCCCGGGGCGGGTACGGACACCGGGATGGCGCGATTTTCTTCCCGGTGCACTGGGGAAGCTTCGGCGCGGCCATGCAGTCGGCTGCCGGCATCGTCGCCGCCCTTCTCGTACGGGATCAGTGCGGCCTGGGTCAGCGGATCGATGCCACCATGCTTTCCGGGATCGAGCCTCTGGAGTACCTCGTGTCCGTCGTCTCGCAGCTCCTGGTCAAGCGCGGTGAGAAGCCGGCGATAGACGTCCGTTCGGGTGTCCCGGGCAGCCGTTACGGCGTCCTGGTCGCCACCAGTGACGGGCGGTTCATCCAGACGTCGACGATGATGCCGCATCAGGCCAGGACCCTGTCGGCGGCGGCGGGAATCGAGCACACCTTCGATGACCCGCGCTTCGCCGCGCAACCGATGTTCAAAAGCGCCGAGGACGCCCAGGCCTGGGAGGACCTGCTCGTGGAGGCGTTCAGGTCCCACGACCTGGCCTACTGGCTGCCCCGGCTCGAGGCAAGCCCGGATGTCGCGTTCGAGGTCGCGCGGACGAGCGAGGAAGGCCTCGATCATCCGCAGATCATCCATAACGGGGATGTCGTGACTGTCACCGACCCCAGGTACGGTCCCGTCCGGCAGGTCGGCCCTATCGCGCATTTCTCCGCCTCGCCGTGCCGCATCGAGAAGCCGGCCCCGGCCCTGGGTGTCAACCAGGGTGCCTTCGCCGAGCGAACGCCCGTGCCTGCGCCCGGCGGGACCCCGCTTCCTGCACACCCGCTGGCCGGGGTGACGATCGTGGAGTTCGGCTGCAACTACGCCACCCCGTACGGCCTGGCCATGGCCGCGGCGCTGGGCGCCCGGGTTATCAAGATCGAGGACCGGTCCGGTGACCCGCACCGGATGGCGTTCGGCCCGGAAGTGGCGACCCTGAAGACCACACAGGGCAAGGAGAGCGTCTCCATAGACCTGCGCGGCGCCGAGGGCCGGTCGGCCGCACGCCAGATCGTCAGGCAAGCCGACGTCTTCGTGACCGGGTTCCGGTCCGGGGTGGCGGACAAGCTGGGGCTCGGTTACGACGAGCTGGCGGAGATCAACCCCCGGCTGGTCTACGTCCACGCGGCCGGCTACGGCACCGACGGGCCGTACGCGAGGCGAGCCCTGTATGCCCAGGCGGCCCAGGCGGTCGCCGGCAGCTTCGGCCGCCAGGTCGGCCACTGGACGCGGCCCGAGTTCAACCTCGGCATGACCGTGCCGGAACTGCAAGCCGTCGTGGCCCCCCGCCTCAGCCAGATTGTGGACGGGGACTCGAACGGGGCGCTGGCGATCCTGGTGACCGTCGTTCTCGCCATCTTCCAGCAGCGCCGCACCCGGCGTGGCCAGTTCGTTCGTACCTCGATGATCAGCGGAAACGCCTGGTGCTACGCCGACGACTTCTGCACCTATGCCGGCAAGCCGCCGATCCCGGTCTGCGATGACGACTACTTCGGCCTCGGCGCACTGGAACGCGTCTACCCGGCCGCCCAGGGCTGGGTGTGCCTCGTGGTGCGCACCGAGAGGGAGTGGTGGGCTCTCACTGACGCGATCGGCCTTCCCGAGCTGGCCGACGATCCCCGGTTCGCCACCGCGGCGGCCCGCCAGTCCAACAACGACGAGCTGATCCGGGCACTCGGCGCGAGATTGGCGGAGCGGGCCTCGGACACGTGGGAGGAACTGCTGAGTCAGGCGGACGTGGGCTGCGTGGACGTCGGCTTCGCGGGCCATCCTGGTTTCATCGCCTTCGACCAGGGGCTTCGGGCAGCCGGATTTACCACAGAAATCGAGCATCCCCGGTTCGGGCCGATGGTCATCTGGGCGCCCCACCTGCGCTTCTCCAAAACGCCCAGCCGCCTGGGGCGCCCCTGCGAACGCGGCGAGCACAACCGCCCGGTGCTGGCCGGCGCCGGATACTCCGTCGCCGAGATCGACCGGCTCGAGGCTACTGGCGCTGTCGTTCCTCCCGGCGCGGTGCCCGAACCCCCCTAGACGGCCCAATCGCCTACTCAGCAAAAGGAGCAGACCATGACCACGACGGGGCGGAAGGAACAACGCCGAGGCCAGCGCATCGCCATGTCGGCGCAGGAGCTCGATGCGTTCTTTGGCGAGGAGCGGACCTGCCGGGTGGCCAGCGTCGGCGCCGACGGGCGGCCCCACAACGTGCCGCTGTGGTTCGTATGGGACGGCGCCGCGCTGTGGCTCAACTCGATCGTGAAGAGCCAGCGCTGGACCGACCTCAAACGCGATCCTCGTGTCAGCGTCGTCATCGACGCCGGCCACGACTTCAGCGAGCTCCGCGGTGCCGAGCTGCTGGGCACGGTCGAAATCGTCGGCGACGTTCCGCGCAGCACGACACCCGATCCCGCCCTCGAGGTTCCCGAGAGGCTTTTCGGCCAGAAGTACTCCAACGGCACCTTCCAGGCCGACGGGCGCCACGCCTGGCTGCGACTCGTCCCCGGGAAGATCGTCAGCTGGGACTTCAGGAAAATGGGCCGATGAGCGATCTGGTCGGCCTCGAGATTCGCGACCACATCGGGATCATCTCGATGCGCCGCGAGGCCAAGCGCAACGCCGTCGACCGCCAGCTGGCCGACGCCATCGACGACGCCCTCAACCGGCTCGAGGATGAGCCTGGCCTGTGGGTGGGCATCCTCACCGGCACCCGGATGGTCTTCAGCGCCGGCAGCGACCTCAGCGCTGGCGGCGACAACAAGACCGAGCGCGGCGGCGAGTACGGCATCATCCGCCGAAAGCGACGCAAGCCCCTCATCGCCGCCGTCGAGGGGTACGCCCTCGGCGGCGGCTTCGAGATCGTGCTTGCCTGCGACCTGGTCGTCGCCGCCGCCGATGCGACCTTCGGCCTTCCGGAGGTCGCCCGCGCGGTCCTGCCCACCAGCGGAGCGCTGTTCCGCGCCCCTCAGGGCCTCCCGCTGAACGTGGCCAGGGAGATGATCCTCACCGGTGAACGCATCAGCGCCGACCGGGCCGAGCGCCTCGGGCTCGTCAACCTGATAACCGACCCGGGCGGTGCGCTCGACGGCGCCCTCGCCCTCGCCGGCAAGATCGTCGCGAACGCGCCACTGTCCGTGCAGGCATGCGTCGAGGCCGTCCGCGCCATCGTCGGCGCCGATGACGCTCTCGGCTGGGAGGTGACCCAGGCGGCCATGACCAGCCTGTCCGGCACCGCCGACACCCAGGAGGGCGTCCGCGCCTTCCTGGAGAAGCGGCCGCCGGTGTGGAGCGGGCGCTGACCGCCCGCCCGGCTCAGCCGGGGAGCCCGATCAGCTCAGCGACGTTGGACCGCATGACCCGCCGGGTGCCGTCGTCGCCGAGGGCCGTCAGCTTCTGGGCGAAGTCAACCGGGTTGGCGATCCCTTCCGAGTGCGGCCAGTCGGAGCCGAACAGCACCCGGTCGACGCCGATCAGCTCGCTGAGCGGGACCGGGTCCTCTTCGAAGTACGGCGAGACCCAGATGTGCCGGCGGAACACCTCGCTCGGCCGGTCCTCGGCGTGCCCGCCGACGGGCGTGCCCCGCCGGCCGACCTTGGCCGCCTTGTCCATGCTCGCCAGCAGGCCGGGCACCCAGGCGGATCCGTTCTCGATGCTCAGCATCCGCAGCCGCGGGAACCGGCCGAACAGGTTGTTGAGGATCAGGTTGGCCAGCATGTCAGAGATCGGCCGGTCGCCGTAGCCCAGGTACCACTGGAACGGGCTCATGAACTGCAGCGGCGGCCGGGGCTGCTCGCCCCACTGAACCGACCACAGCTCGTTGTAGCCGGAGTCGCCGGAGTGAATCGCAACCGGCAGGCCGGCCTCGTTGAGCCGTGACCAGAAGGGATCGTAGGCCGGGTCCGCCGGCGAGCGGCCGTAGGCGGGGCCCGCCTTGACGTGGACCATGTTCGCCCCGACAGCCAGCACCCGGTCCAGCTCGGCCACGGCGTGCTCCGGGCTGAGCAGCGACAGCATCGGGGCGCCGAACACGCGCCCGTCGGCGCCGTATCCCCAGTCCTCCTCGATCCACTTGTTGAACGCGCGCAGGTTGGCGTAGCAGGCGTCCACGTCGTCGTGCAGCTCGTGCTCGACCGCCACGGCCACGGTCGGGAACATCAGCGTCGCCTCGAGGCCCTGCTCGTCCATCAGCTGGAGGCGCGGCGCCTTGTGCATCATCGCCGGGAAGTCGTGCGCGTTGATCACCTCGGTCTGCGCGAAGCCGTGCTCCATCTCGCCGGCGAACAACTCGTGCAGGCTGCCAGGCGCGCCCGTGTAGTCGCTCTGGATGACGCGCATGAAGCCGAGCTTCCGCTGGCCGAAGTACAGCCGGCCAAGCCCGCGCTCGTCCTTGACCACGTGCACGGAGCGGTCGGCGAACGCCGGCTCGAGGTGGCGGGTGAAGCAGTCGTAAGGCTCGTAGTAGTGGTTATCCGCGTCGATCAGCCGGTAGCCGAGCTTAGGCTGGTCAGGCATGGTCATCGCCCCTTTCGCCGCTTGCTGCCAGTCTAGGGATCCATGCTAGAATCGGTCAACTAATTATTCTTATTAGGAGCATGATGGAGCGCAAGATCTTCGAACCCGAGCACGACCTGTTCCGTGCGACGGCGCGCCGTTTCTTCGAGACGGAATGCGCGCCGCACGCGGCCGAATGGGAGCGCAACGGCATCACGGCCCGTGAGCCGTGGCTGCGCGCCGGCGAGCTGGGCCTGCTCGGCTGGGAGGCGCCGGAGAAGTTCGGCGGCCAGGACGTCAAGGACTTTCGCTACAACGCGATCATGACCGAGGAGCAGCAGGCCACCGGCACGGTCGGCATCGGGATCGGCCTGCAGAACGACATCATGGCCTCCTACCTCGTCGACCTCACCACCGACGAGCAGAAGACGCGCTGGCTTCCCGGCTACGTCAGCGGCGAGATCATCACCGCGATCGCGATGTCCGAGCCCGGCGCGGGGTCTGACCTGGCCGGAATCCGCACCACCGCCGTCCGCGACGGCGACCACTACGTGGTCAACGGGGCCAAGACATTCATCAGCAACGGCATCCTGGCCGACCTCGTGGTCACCGTCGTGAAGACCGACCCGCGGGCCGGCCACAAGGGCATCTCGCTGCTGGTGATCGAACGCGGCATGGCGGGGTTCGAGCGCGGCCGCAACCTGGACAAGATCGGCCAGAAGGCGGCCGACACTGCCGAACTCTTCTTCACCGACGTCCGCGTTCCGGTGGAGAACCTCCTGGGTGAGGAGAACCGCGGCTTCTACCACCTGATGCGTAACCTGCCGGCGGAACGGCTGGGGATCGCCATCCACGCGGTGGCGCAGTCCCGCCGCGCCCTGGAGCTGACGAAGCAGTACGCCGCGGAGCGCAAGGCGTTCGGCAGCCCCATCGGCTCCTTCCAGGTGAACAGGCACGCGATCGCGGAGATGACCGTCAAGCTCGACATCATGCAGGTCTACGTCGACCGGTGCATCGAGGCCGTGAACGCGGGGGAGCTGACCGCGCAGGAGGCCGCTGGCGCCAAGCTGTGGACGACGGAGACGCAGTGGGAGATCATCGACCGCTGCCTGCAGATGCACGGCGGCTACGGCTACATGAACGAGTTCGAGATCGCCAGGCTGTGGCGCGACTCGCGCGTCCAGCGCCTGTACGGCGGGACCAGCGAGATCATGCGCGACCTCATCGGCCGCTCGCTCGGCTTCTAATTATCCAGAACGTACGGTGGCGTCTCTGGGACGCTTACCTCAGCCAGTCGCGCAGGATCTCCTCGCGGTTCTCGTCGAACGCCGGCGGCGGCGTGAGCCCGGCGCCGGCGCGCTCGCCGGTGTGATGCCAGCGGATCGCGGTGGTGATGTTCGGCCAGGCGCCGTCCTCGCCCTCGGCGATCCGCCGGGCCGCGAAGTGGTCGGTCTCCATGACCTGGGGGATCTCGAGAACCGGCCCTCCTGGCACGTCCCAGGCGACGAACCGCTCCAGCCACTGCGCGGCGGTCGCCTTCGCGAACTCCGTCTCGAGCTCAGCGCGCAGGCCGTCGTCGCCATCGCCGAACTCGAGCGCCGCGCCGGAGTGACGGCCGACGAGGTCCGGCCGGCCGATCTGCTCGCAGAACCGCTTCCAGAACTTGTGCTCGAGGGCGCCGAGCAGCACCGCCACCCCGTCGCTGGACAGGTAGGTGTCGTAGAGCGCCTGCCGCGGCCGCCCGTGCAGCGTGAACGGCTGCTTCAGGCGCTTGGTCATGGCGATTTCCGTCCGATGGCTCTCGACGAGCGCGTCCCAGCAGGACACGTCGATCCAGGCGCCCTCGCCTGTCGTCCGCGCGCTGAGCAGCGCGGCGACCACGGCCATTCCCGCGAAGGCGGTGCCGAGCTCGTTGCCCCAGCTGGTGAACGTCGCCCCCCGGCGGGGCTGCCCGTTCTCCCATTCGACGGGCAGCGTGTCAGCGAGGGCGTCCATGTTCAGGCCGTGGGCCGGGAGGGTGGCCCAGGGACCGGTCTGGCCGAAGCCGGTGACCGAGCACACCACGAGCGCGGGTCGCTCCCGGCGCAAGGCGGCGAAGTCGATCCCCTTGCCGGCCCAGAACCCGGCCAGCTGGTTCTCGACGATGACGTCAGCTTGCCTGGCGAGCGCGAGGATGATTTCGCGGTCGCCCGGGTCCCGCACGTCGAGCCCGATCGACCGCTTGCCCCAGCTCTGGCCCATGTGCTGCGGGCTCTCGCCGTCGTCACCGAACGGCGGGATCGCGCGCAGCCTGTCTCCGTGCGGCGGCTGCTCGACCTTGACGACGTCGGCGCCGAGCGCGGCGAGCTTTCCGCTGGTGAGAGCCGCCGGGATCAGGATGCCGAGATCGAGAACCTTGACGCCGGCCAGGGGCTGGTAGCTCACGGGATCTTGTGCCTTTCTGCGGTGGTCAGCCGGCCGTCTGCTGGTCTAGGCCCCAGTTGTCAGGGAACGGGATGGACGTGCGCGCGTGCTGCCCGCCGTCGGCGGTCGGGAAGAACACTCCGGACATGTAGGCCGACTCGTCGCTGGCGAGGAAGATGACCGGCCAGGCGTTGTCCGACAGCGACGGCGGCCGGTCGATGCGCAGCGGCATGACCGCGACCGACTTGTCCCAGGGTCCGGCCGCCTCCTCGTACGACAGGCCGGCCACCGGCGCGTCCGGCGGCAGCCCGAAGTTCACCGACATGCCGTGCGTGGGGCAGACCGCGTTGGTCCGGATGCCGTACTTGCCCAGGTCGTAGGCGGCGGCGCGGACCAGGCCGTTGACCCCGGCTTTCCCGGCGCAGTAGATACCGAAGCCCGGGTACGACGTGATCCCGCCGGCTGACGACGTGACGACGATGGATCCGCCGCCGGTCTGCTTCATCGCCCGGGCCGCGTGCTTGATCGTGAGGAACACGCCGACGAGGTTGACGTCGTTGACCGCGTGCCAGCTCTCCAGCGTCGTGTCCTCCAGCGGCACCGAGCCCTGCCCGGGCACGGTTACCCCGGCGTTCGCGTGCGCGACGTTGAGGACGCCGAACGTGTCGACGGCGAACGCCACTGCCGCCTCGACCTCGGCCTCGGAGGTGACGTCGGCCTTCAGGCCGGCCGCCTGGCCGCCTTTGCCGGTGATCGCCTCGACCACCGTGCCGATCCGGCTCTCGATCTTGTCGGTGACGACGACCTTCGCGCCTTCCTCGGCCGCGAGCAGGGCGACCTCGCGCCCCAGCCCGGAGCCGGCCCCGGTGATCAGCATGACCTTGTCCTGCAACCGGCCTGCCATCATGCTCCTCCAGTGGGTAGTGGGCGCGGGCTCGTGGAATGAACCAATTAGAGCATATGATTTAACTACTTCACCAGCCCGAGGTTCGTGACCAGAATGCTTGGAGGAGCTCCGGTGGCCCATGACGAGTTCGGGATGCTGGCCGAGAACTCGGCCGAGGCGGGACTGCCGTGGGCGGGGCCGCCCGCGGTCCGCCGCGCGTCGGTCGCTGTTGCTCCGAGCCAGCAGGTCAGCGCCCTGGTCTGGGGAGACGGTGACCCGGAACTCGTGCTGCTCCACGGCGGCGCGCAGAACGCCCATACCTGGGACACGGTGGCTCTCGCGCTCCGCCGGCCGTTGATCGCCGTGGACCTGCCGGGGCACGGCCGGTCTGACTGGCGGGATGACCGGGACTACTGGCCGGTCCGGAACGCCGAAGCCATCGCCGCCGCGGTCGGCGCGCTCGCGGGGCGGGCCGCCGCGGTCGTGGGCATGTCGCTCGGCGGGCTCACCGCGATCCGCCTCGCCGCCACGCGTCCCGGGCTGGTGCGCCGCCTGGTCGTGGTGGACGTCACGCCTGGCGTGACCGCGGCGAAGTCCGCGCCGATCGCGGAGTTCGTGCAGGGCCCGGAAACATTCGGCTCGTTCGATGAGCTGCTGGAGCGGACGATCGCGTACAACCCGTCCCGTTCGGTCAGCTCGTTGCGGCGCGGCGTGCTGCACAACGCCAGGGAACTGCCCGATGGCCGGTGGGCCTGGCGCTACGACCGGCTGCGCCCGCCAGGCGACCAGCTGGACTTCGCCGCCTTGTGGGCCGACCTGTCCGCGGTGACGGCCCCGGTCATGCTGGTCTGCGGGTCGGCATCCGGCGTGGTCAGCGACGAGGACAGGGCGGAATTCCGGCGCCGGCAGCCGTCGGCGCGGCTGGAGACGGTCGACGGCGCGGGCCACTCCATCCAGGGCGACCGGCCGGTCGAGCTGGCCGCGCTGATCGACGACTTCGCCTTCGGCGGGGCGTAACTCCCACGGTCAGCGCATCGCGAGCAGCCGGGTCCTGGTCCTGGCGATCCAGGCGTCGTAGTCGGTCGCCTTACGCAGGAACGAGTCACCGACCCGGGGGTGCGGCAGGATGAGGAACCGCTCGGCGTCCATCGCCTCGAGCACGGTGCTCGCGACGTCCTCCGGCATGAGCACCTCACCCAGCTTGCCGCCGTCCGGCGGCGCGGTGGACTCGTCGTCGTGCGGCCGGCCGAACATCCCGGTGTAGACCGCGTTCGGGCACAGGCAGGACACCCGGATCCCCTGGTGCCCGTAGTTCAGCGTGAGCCACTCGGCGAAACCGAGCGCGCCGTGCTTGGTCATCGTGTAGCCGGGGCCGGACGGGCCGGTGATCAGCGCCGCCGACGAGATCGTCTGGAGCAGGTAGCCCTCGCCGCGCTCCACCATCGACGGCAGCACCGCGCGCGCCGCCCAGACGTGCGCCAGCATGTTCACGTCGACGATGCGCCGCCAGTTGTCCACCGGCTGGCTGATATCTCCCGGCGCCGGGTCCGTGAACCCCGCGTTCGAGCAGAAGATATCGACCGGGCCGAACGCGTCCCTCGCGGTGCGCACGAGGCTTTCGATCGCGTCCGGGTCGCCGACGTCACAGCCGACGCCCACGCCGGCGATCCGCGCGGCCACGTTGTGCGCCCACTCCGCGTCGATATCCGCGACGACCACGCCGCGGGCGCCCTCGGCGGCGAACCGCTCGGCGAGCGCCCGCCCGATCCCGCTGGCCCCGCCCGTCACGATCACGGATTTGCCGGCGACCTTCATCGGCGCACCACCATCCTCCCGTCTCGACTTACCATGATATAACTAACTTGTTCAAATAATTTAGCTCTGTAGGCGCCTGGTCAAGCCTGGTCAAGGAGGAAGCCATGCCCATCCGGTTCGCAGGAGACGGTGTCACCCTCACCGCGGACGCCGAAGGCGCCTGGTCCGGCCCCGCGGTGCTGCTGCTGCACGGCGGCGGGCAGACCCGGCAGTCCTGGGGCGGCACCTCGAAGGTCCTCGCGGACGCCGGATTCCTCGCCCTCACGGTGGACCAGCGCGGGCACGGCGAGAGTGACTGGGCGGCCGACGGCAACTACGGGATCAGCGCCTACGCGCGCGATGTCCGCGCGGTAGCCAGCCAGCTCGAGCGCCCGGTGGCGCTGGTCGGGGCCTCGCTCGGCGGCCTCGCCTCGCTGCTCGCCGTCGCCGAGCCGCCGGGCGTCGACGCGACCGCGCTCGTGCTGGTGGACGTCACGCCGCGGATGCGCCAGGACGGCAGGGACCGGATCGGGGACTTCATGCGGGGCAAGCCAGAGGGCTTCGCCTCCGTAGAGGAGGCGGCCGACGCGGTCTCCCAGTACCTGCCGGATCGCCCGCGGCCCAAGGACGTGAGCGGGCTGCGGCGCAACCTGCGCCCGGGCCCGGACGGGCGGCTGTACTGGCACTGGGACCCCAAGTTCCTCGACTCGCGGCTGCAGGACGAGACCGGCAACCCGGCGCGCTTCGAAGACGCGGCCGCGAGCGTGGCCGTGCCGATGCTGCTGGTCCGGGGCGGCAACAGCGACGTGGTGGGCACCGACGAGGCCGGCGCGCTGCTGCGGGTGGCGCCGCAGGCGCAGGCGATCGACGTCGCGGGGGCCGGGCACATGGTCGCTGGCGACCGCAACGACGTCTTCTCCTCGGCGGTCGCCGACTTCCTGATCAAGAACGTGCACGCGTAGCCGAGGAGGCCAGACCCTATGGAACTGACGGGGAAAACGGCCATCGTCACCGGGGCGGGCCAGGGAATCGGCCGGGGGATCGCGCTCGTGCTGGCCGAGCGAGGCGCCTCGGTCGTGCTCAACGGCCGGACCCCGGCGAAGCTGGCGGCGGTCAGGAAGGAGATCGACGCCGCGGGCGGCCAGAGCGTGGTGGCTGCCGGCGATGTCGGCGTGCGGTCCGACGTGGCCAGCGTGGTGGAAGCGGCGCTCGGCGCCTTCGGCGGCATCGACATCCTGGTCAACAACGCCCAGGCGCGCACCCCCGACGTCTCGGTTCTCGGCGCCACCGACGCGGACCTGGAGCTGACGTTCAGGAGCGGGGCCCTGGGCACCCTCTACGCCATGCAGGCGTGCCACCCGCACATGAAGGCCCGCGGCGGGGGAGCGATCGTGAACTTCGGGTCCTCGGTGGCGGTGAGCGGAGACACCGGGTTCGCCGCGTACACCATGACGAAGGAGGCCATTCGCGGCCTCAGCCGGATCGCGGCCAAGGAGTGGGGGCCCGACGGCATCCGGGTCAACGTGATCTGTCCCGCCGCGATGAGCCCCTCGGCGCAGGAGTTCGCTGAGCGGAGCCCGGAGCGCTTCAGGCGGGTGCTGCGCGGGATTCCGGCCGGCCGCTTCGGTGACCCGGTGACCGACATTGGCCGCGCGGTGGCCGCCCTGGTCAGCGATGACCTCTCCTATCTGACCGGGGCCACGCTGATGCTCGACGGCGGCCGCACGCTGATTGCCTGAGGGACCGAGGAATGACGTACGTGACACCTGTCTCCGCTGAGCTGGCAGCGCCAGAGAGCGTCGGTATCGATCCGCGCCGGCTCCGGCTGTTCCTCGACCGGGTCCGGCTCGAGGTCGACGAAGGGCCGCTGCCGTCGGCGCAAGTCGCGGTCGCCCGCGAGGGACGGCTCGTCACCTTCGAGACGTACGGGGACGCCACGCCTGGCAAGCGGTACATCCTCCAGTCGGTTGGGCGTACGGTGGTCGCCGCGGCGGTCTGGAAGCTCATCAGCGACGGGCTGCTGAACATCAGCGAGCGTGTCGCCGACATCATCCCCGAGTTCGGCACGAACGGGAAGGACGTTGTGACGGTGGGGCAGGTGCTGACCCACACCGCGGGTTTCCCGTTCGCCCCGCTCGGCTATCCCAAGATGCTGGACAGGCAAAAACGCCTGGAGGCCTTCGCCAAGTGGCACCTGGACTGGGAGCCGGGGTCCCGCCTGCAGTTCCACCTGACCGGGGCGGCCTGGCTGATCGCGGAGATCACCGAGCGCAAGACGGGGATGACGTTCCCCGCGTACTTGCGCGGCGCCATCGTGGAGCCGCTCGGCCTCGGGTTCCTGCTGCCCGTGCCCGCCGACTCCTTCGAGTCCGCCCTGGCCGTGCCGGTCGCCACCGACCGGACCGCGGACGACCAGGAACCCGACCCCTGGGGCCCGTGGTACCTGGCCAACCCCGAGGTGCTCGCCGCGGGTGAGCCCAGCCACTCGATCGCGGGCACGGCGGCCGACATCGCCCTGCTGTTCCAGGCCCTTGTCCACTCGGGCCTGTGGCGCCCCGAGGTCATCGCCGGGGCCACCAGGATCCACGTCTCGGAAAAGCCGTGGGGGGAGAAGATCTACGGCGGCAGCGACGAGGTGGCCAACCTCGGGCTGTTCTGCACGGTGAGCGGCGAGATCGGCGGACCGTGGACCCCGCGCACCGGCTCGGCGGCCACCTTCGGCAACGGCGGCGCCCCCTGCCAGCTCGGCTTCATGGACCCCGAGGCCGGCACGTCCTTCGCCTTCCTCACCAACGGCTACCCGCTAGCCGGCTACGACTACTCGCCCCGCGGCCGCAACCTCAGGATCAACATCGGCAACCTAGGCAACGATCTGATCGGTTAGCCACCCGCGAGTTACCGGCCCTGCCACCGCGGTGGTCTCTTCTCCGCGAAGGCCCGCGGGCCTTCACGGGCATCGGCGGTGTCCTTGATCTGCTCGAACGCGGCCTTACTTAGCGCCCAGGCGTCCTCCTCGGACAGCCGCGCGCCTTCGTTGATCAGTCGCTTGCTCGCTGCCACGGAGAGCGGCGCGTTACGCGCGATTGCCTGGGCGAGGGACAACGTGTGCTCGAGCACGCTGCCGGCGGGCACGACGGAGTTCACCAGGCCCCAGCTCAGCGCCGTGGCGGCATCGACTGGCTCGCCGGTCAGCGCTATCTGCAGTGCCCGCCGCGGACCGATCACGTGCGGCAGCCGGACCAGGCCACCGCCGGTCGCGAGGATGCCGCGCTTTACCTCGGGCAGGGCGAACAGTGCCTGCTCCGAGCAGACGGCCAGGTCACAAGACAGCACGAGTTCTAGTCCTCCGCCGTAGGCCAGGCCGTTCACCGCAGCGAGGACCGGCGTAGCCGGGCGAAACCGCAGGGCACGAGTGATGACGCCGGCGCCATCGCCCATGGACGGCCCGGTGCCCTGCATCGCGTTGAGGTCGGCGCCTGCGCAGAAGGCACGGTCCCCGGCACCGGTGACGATCCCGGCCCGTACACCCGGGTCGGCGTCAAGCCCGGCGAGTGCGGCTCGGAGCGCCTCACCGAGCTGCGGGGACACGGCGTTCAGCACGCTCGGCCGGTTCAGGGTCAGTACCCGGACCGGCCCGTGGTCCTCGATCAGCAGGATGTCGTCGCCGCTGTCCGCCATCGCGGGTCAGTCGGGCAGCGGGGCGGGCTCGGCCGGGGTTTCCGGATCCCACGGGGCGAAGTGCGGCGGGCGCTTCTCCACGAAGGAGCCCACACCCTCCTTGAAATCGCCATTCACGCGCATCACGTCGTACCACCACCGGAAGGCCATCAGGCGCGCGTCTTCGTGCGTGCTCTCCTGAGCCTCGTACACCTGCTGCTTCATCACGCCCATGGCGAGCGGCGAACTGTTCGCGGCCAGGCCGCGGGCATAGGTGAGGGTTTCCTCCATCAGCACGTCGCGGTCGTAGATCCGGTCCACCAGGCCGATCGCCAGGGCTTCCTCGCCTTGCACGATGCGCGCGGAAAACAGCAGGTCCAGTGCCTTCGACACGCCGATGACCCGGGGCAGCGACCAGGCAATCCCGTGTTCGGCCATGATCCCGCGCTGGCTGAACGAGGTCGTCAGCTTGGCGGTCGCCGACGCGAAGCGCAGGTCGCAGTTCATGGCCGCGACCAGGCCGATCCCGGCGCACGCCCCGTTGATGGCGGCGATGACCGGCTTGCGGATCGTCCGGGGCAGCGTGATGGGATCGCGGCGGTGCGGCCACGTCGTGGTGCCGGTCGCGGCCTGATCGGACAGGGCGCCCGCATCCAGGCCGGGGCAGAAGCTCTTGCCGGCTCCCGTGACGACGATGACCCTGACCGCGGGGTCCTCGCCGCATTCGCGCAGCAGCCGGTAGTACTCCTGCTCCATCGGCACCGACCACGCGTTATTGCGCTCCGGGCGGTTCCACGTGAGCACGGCGACCCCGGCGGTGACTTCCTTCGTGACGAGCGGTTCCGCGGCATCGGGTGTGGTCATTGAAAACGTCTCCTCGGTTAGTGGCTGCGTGGCTCTTTCGGCAGGCCGAGGACCGATTCGGCCAGGATGTTCCGCTGGATCTCTGAGGTGCCGGCGTAGATGGTGCCCGAGATCGCGGTCATCCACGTCCCGGTCCACGACGCCGGCGAGTTGGGCGCGTCGGGATCATCGGTCCGGTAATGCCTGATCGGGCCGCGCCCGGTTGGCGTCATCGCCGCGGCGCCGAGCAGCGTAACGGCGAGATCGGTGACCTGACGGTGGTGCTCGCTCCAGTAGAGCTTGGAGACCGAGGCGTCCCGGCCGGGCACTTCCCCCTTCAGCCAGCCGGTGAGCGTGCGCCAGCCGAGGTATTTCATGATCTCCGCCCGGGTGTAGGCACGGGCGAGTTCGTCGCGCACGACGGGGTCTGTGTTTACCCCCCGCTCCCGCGCCAGGGCGATGAGCCGTCTCACCTCGGCCCCGAAGTAGATCGGGTTGGTCGCGGCCTCGTCGCCGCGTTCCAGCCCGAGCAGCGCCATCGCCGCCTTCCATCCGTCGCCAGGGCCGATCACCACGTTGTCGCTGGCGGTGCGAGCGCCGTCGAAGGTCACCTGGTTGAAGTTGCCGCCCCCGGACATCATCCGTATCGGCCTGACCTCGATGCCGGGCTGGTCCATGGGCACGAGGAGCATGGTGATGCCCCGGTGCCGCTCCGCGTCCGGATCGGTGCGGGCGAGCAGGAAGATCCAGTTGGCGGTCCGCGCGTCCGACGTCCAGATCTTCTGCCCGTCGATGACCCACATGCCGTCCTCGAGCCTGGCCCTGGTGCGCAGCCCGGCGAGGTCAGAGCCCGCTTCCGTCTCAGAGAAGCCCTGGCACCAGCGGTGTTCGCCGCTCACGATCCGCGGCAGGAAGTTGCTCTTCTGCACATCGGTGCCGTACCGGAGCAGCAGGTTGCCGATCATCTTGATGCTGAAGTTGTCGTTCTCGCCCTTGAACGGCACGCCGGCGGTGGCGAGTTCCTCGACCAGGACGACCTGCTGGAGCCGGGACAGCCCGGCGCCGCCGTACTCGGGCGGCCAGCTCGGCGTGAGGTATCCCTCGGCCGCCAGCGTCGCCCGCCACGTCTCGGTGAACGCGCGCGCTTCGTCGCCGTCCAGGGCGCCCAGGCCCCGCCAGTCGTCTGGCAGCGCCCGGCGCAGGAACGCCCGCACCTCGGCCCGGAAGGACTCCGCCTCGGGCGGATAGCTGACGTTCATGACGGCGGTCCCGCCGCGAAGGCAGGTGCCCGGCGTTCCCGGAAAGCCGCGAAGCCCTCCTGGCCGTCAGGAGTCGCGAACAGTTCGGTGGCGATCTCCCGCTCCCGGGCGATCCCTTCGCCAAGCGCGGCCCCTGCGGTCTCCCTCAGCAGCGCTTTCGTCCGGCCGGGAACCAGGCCCGGCCCGGCGGCCAGCTCACCGGCGAGCGTAACCGCGTCCGTCACGGCCGCGTCCCCGCTGGCCGCCAGCTGGTTCACCAGGCCAAGCTGGTAGGCCCGGGAGCCGTCGATCGTGCGCCCGAGCATGATCATCTCGGTGGCCACGCCGCGCGGGATGAGCCGCGGCAGCCGCTGGGTGCCTCCGGCGCCGGGCAGCACGCCGAGCTTGGCTTCGGGCAGGCCAAGCTTGGCGCCGTCGGCGGCGACCCGCAGGTCGCATGCCATGGCCAGCTCGAGCCCGCCGCCGAGGGCAAGGCCGTTGATCGCCGCGACGATCGGCAGGCGGCTCCGCTCGAGGACCGCGAGCGCGTCGGTGAAGCCGTGGATGAACCGGCGGAACTCCTCGGCTGAGCCGAATGCGCCCATCTCCTCGATGTCCGCGCCAGCGGAAAACGCCCGGCCCGCGCCGTGGATGACGACCGCCCGGGTCTGCCCGTTGTGCTCCGCGTCGGTGACCGCCGCGGCCAGGGCCCGGTAGGTGTGCGAGCCGATGGCGTTCATGCGGTCCGCGCCGTCCAGGCACAGCACGGCGACACGGCCGTCGAGGCGGACGGTGACGCCGGTGGGGTCGGCCATCTCTCTTCCTCGTGTCTCTGGTGGTCGGGTGCGCCATCTATATAGTTGTATCATCTAGATGATGGCGCAGTCATGTGCCGTGTAAACAATGCTCCGGCCGCACTCGGTCCTCGCCGGCAACCTTGCCGCTCCACCGTCGACTATTGTATAACTAGATAAAATAATTTTCCTAATATTGGGATGGAGGAGACGCTGTGGCGGACTCCCGTGACGACGTGCCGCTCCTGGGGCAGGGGCTCACGTGGGAGGATATGACCGCGGGGTCGGCGTTCCGGACGGCTTCCCGCACGATCACCGAGTCTGACCTGATGAGCTTCGTGCACCTGGCCGGCTTCAACGAGCCGCTGTTCTACGACGCCAGTCACGCCGCCGCCGGCGGCTACACCGGCCGGCTGGTCCCCGGCGCGCTCGTCTACGTCCTGGCCGAGGGGCTGATCCTCCAGACCAACGTCCTGCACGGGACGGGCCTGGCCTTCATGCACATGGATTATTCCGTGAAGGCGCCGACCTACGTCGGTGACACTCTGCACGTGGTGGTGACAACCACAGAATCCCGGGCATCGAGCCGGCCGGGGCGCGGAGTGGTCACGTCGCGCTGCGCCGTGTTCAACCAGCACGGAACCGAGGTCGCCGTTTTCACGCCTGTCCGTCTCATCAGGGGGCGGGACTTCACGGAGGATGGTGACCGCCATGAGTGACGCCGTGCTCATCGGGGAGGACGGACCGGTCCGGATCCTCACCATGAACCGGCCAGAAGCACTCAACGCCTTCGACGGGGAACTGCACCATGCTCTCCCCGACGCGCTGCACGCGGTGAGCGAGGACCCGAAGGTCCGTGCCATCGTCCTCACCGGCGCCGGCCGGGCGTTCAGCGCCGGGGGCAACATCGACGACTTCACGGCCTTCGCGAACGACTTTGAGCTGCGCCGCGCCACGCTGCGCCTCGGCAGGCGGCTGTTCGAGGAACTCATCAACGTCCACCTGCCGGTGATCGCTGCCGTCAACGGCCCCGCGGTCGGGCTTGGCTGCACGATCGCCACGGCGTGCGACGCCGTCATCATGTCCGACCAGACGTTCCTGGCAGACCCGCACGTCACGGTGGCTCTCGTCGCCGGCGATGGCGGGGCGGTCACGTGGCCGCTTAACATCGGGCTGCTGCGCGCGAAGCCGTACCTGCTGACCGGCGACCGGATGCCGGCCGACGTGGCCGTCAACCTGGGCCTGGCCACCCGCGCCGTGCCCCCGGAGCAGGTGCTGCCCGAGGCGACCGCGATGGCGCACCGCATCGCCGTGCTGCCGCCGCAGGCCGTGCAGGACACCAAGTCGGTGCTGAACCAGCACCTGCGGCAGGCCGCCGTCACCGTTCTCGGCTACGGCCTGGCGGCGGAAAGCCAGTCGCACGACACCCCGGAATACAAGGCGGTGCCGGAGAAGATGCGGGCACGGAAGGGATAGGCCGGTGGATTTCGCACTGGACGAGGACCAGGTCGCCCTGCAGAGCGTGTTGCGCGAGTTCCTCACGGACCGGTCGCCGGAAGCGGCCGTCCGGGCCCAGATGGAGGACGCGTCAGGCTACGACAGGGACCTGTGGGACCTGATGGCCGGCCAGCTCGGCGTGTGCGGCATGGCGATCCCCGAGGAGTACGGCGGCGCGGGCTTCAGTTTCCTCGAGCTGGGGCTGGTGCTTGAGGAGCTGGGCCGGTCCCTGACCATCTCCCCGTTCTTCGCCTCGTGCGTGATGGCGGCGCAGCTGCTGCTCTCGATCGATGACGAGAGCGCGCGCAAGGACTACCTGCCGGGCATCGCGGCCGGTTCGCTGATCGCCTCGGTCGCCCTGGCCGAAGACTCCGGCTCCTGGCGTCCAGAGGACGTCACCACCAGGGCGGAAGATCGCGACGGCGCCTGGCGGCTCACCGGGCACAAGTCGTACGTGCTGGACGGCGCGGTCGCCGGCCTGCTGCTGGTGATCGCCAGGACGGACGACGGTGCGGCGGTCTTCGCGGTCGACGCGACCGCCGAGGGGCTGGCGCGCGAGCCGCTGCCCACGATGGACCAGACACGCAAGCAGGCCCGCGTCACGTTCGACGGCGCGCCGGCCCGGCTGCTCGGCACGGTCGCCGGCGCCGAAGCGGCCATCGTGACGATGCTCGACAGGTCCGCGACCGCGCTGGCCGCCGACGCGCTCGGCGGCACCGGCAAGGTGCTGGAGATGTCGGTCGAGTACGCGAAGATCCGCGAGCAGTTCGGCCGCCCCATCGGCTCCTTCCAGGCCATCAAGCACAAGTGCGCGTCGATGCTGGTGGACCTGGAGTCCTCCCGGTCAGCGGTGTACTACGCGCTGTGGGCCGCCTCGACCGGGCATCCCGACGAGCGTTTCGTCGCTCCGCTGGTCAAGGCTCACTGCGTCGACACCTACCTGCACGCGGCGGGCGAGAACATCCAGATCCACGGCGGCATCGGCTTCACCTGGGAGCATCCCGCGCACCTGTACCTCAAGCGCGCGAAGAGCTCACAGGTCCTGCTGGGTGACTCGGACTTCCACCGGCAGCAGCTCGCCGACCGCATCGGCATTTAAGTTTCCCGAACGTACCGTGGCGCCTCTCCGCGCCCGCCTGCCTGCCGTGACGGGTTAGCCGGCGGCGCGGCGATCCCGGATCGGCGTGGTGCCGTGACCGGGCGCCACCTCGCCCCACGCGAACCAGTGGGCGGGCTCGCGGGTGTCGCCGGCGCGGCGCCAGCGACCTTCGATCTGCGGGTTCGGGATCGGCATCAGGTCGACCATCCGGCCGGTGGCGGCGGGCAGGAACTCCCATTCGTCGCCCGCCGCCGTGAGCTCGATGCGCTCCGGCCACGGGCCGTCGCCGTCGAGGATCACCCTTCCGTCGACGTGCGTGGTGCCGGTTACCCGCCCGGCCTCGTCGTAGACGAGGGCGAAGCCGAGCTGGCGGTGGCCGAGCAGGAAGTGACCCCCGTCGAAGCTGCCGTCGGCGTAGCGGGTCGCCCAGGTGTACCAGGTGACTTCGGCGCGCTCGCCGATGAAGATGTCGTCGGCGTAGATCATCCCGTCCATCCACAGCTGGTCCATCGGGATGAAGCCGCGGACTGCCCGGCCGAGGACCGTGCCTTCGACCTCGAAGATCTGCGACAGGTAGTACATGCCCTTCACCCGGTCGGGCAGGTGCCAGTGGAGTCCAGGCGGCACCGCGACGCCCTCCAGATCGAGGACGCCCTCCTCGATCCAGCGGAACTTCTGGCCGTTCGCCTGGATACGGAACGGGGCTCCCGGCGCGGCGGGATCGCTCTCGAAGACGACCGCGCCGCCGTCGAGGCCGCGCCGTACACCGCGGCTGGAAGCGGGGCGCGGCCCCGTCCGGTAGACATGGATGGCGTCGCTGCCCAGGTCGGTCTGGAGCAGCAGCCGCTCCGTGCCTCCGTCGCCAGCGGCGAACCGGCGCATCGGCGTCCATATCGTCCCGTCGCCGTCGCGAACGCTCCCATACAGGAACGTCTGCGACATCGGCAGGCCCATGATGGGCGACTCGCTGGCGTAGTCGGCGGGATCCGTGTCAATCGCCCCGACGACGCAGCGCCAGTCGAAATCCAGCTGTCGCGGCACCGTGGTCCGCTCATCAGGCATTCAGGGTCTCCGGTTTTTGTAGGATAACAGTAAAATAGGTTATCTTATTTAGCATGAATGAGCGATGTGGTGCCACCTGCGACACGATCGTCTGGATCACCGGCGCCACGCAGGGTCTCGGGTCGGGGCTGGCCCGCACCTGCCCGCATCCGAACGCCCACGTGATCAACCTGTCCCGCGGCCCGCACCCGGATCTGGAGAACGTGACGTTCGACCTGACCAGGCTGGAGACCTGGAGCTCGGTGCGGGAATCGTTCCGCCGGCACTTGGCCGGCTTCACCGGCAGCAGGGCGATATTCATCCACAACGCCTACTTCAGCTCCGGCACCGGGTTCGCGGGTGAGGTGGACGAGGAGCAGTACTACAGCGCGGTCATGGGGAACGCGGCCGCTCCGCTCGTGCTGGCGGACTGGTTCCTGCGGGAGGTCAAGCCCGGCTATGAGTCGGGCTTGGTGCTCATCTCCTCCGCCGCCGCGCGGATGCCGTTCGAAGGCAACAGCGTGTACGGAGCGGCCAAGGCCGGCGTGGAGCAGTGGGTGCGCGTGGTGCGCCGGGAACGGGCCCGGCGCGGCACGGGGCCGTGGGTGGTCGCCGTCCGCCCGGGCTTCGTCGACTCGCCGTCCCTGCGGAAGGTCGCCGCGCTTGACCCGCACACGTACCCGATAAGCCCGGCGATCCGGGAGGGCATCGACAGCGGCGAGACCCTGTCGCCGGACGAGGCCGGCCGCCAGATCTGGGCGGCCCTGCCGCCCGCGGGAGACGAGTCCGTGTTGCTGTTCGGCGCGCCGCCCACTGGCGTCGACTCCAAGGGCAGGCCGAGGCAAACGGCGGGGTGAAGACCCGGGACCGTCACCGCCCAGGGCCGAGAACCGTCCCCGCCGCCAGCAGTTCGTCGACCTGCTCCGCCGGGAATCCCCAGTCCAGCAGGATCTGCGCCGATTGTGCCCCCGGCACCGGCGGAGGCCCGGCGATCGCGCCTGGGGTACGGCTGAACCGGGGCGCCGGCGCGGGCTGGGTGACCCCGAAGGCCTCCACGACCGTGCCGCGCGCCGCGTTGTGCGGGTAGCCGGGGGCCTCGCCGAACGTGAGCACCGGCGTCACGCACGCGTCGGAGCCATCGAACAGCTCCGTCCACTCGTCCCGGCTGCGGGTGATGAAGATGTCCGCGAACAGCTTCTTCAGCCGGGGCCAGTTCGCCGGGTCGTCGCGGTCGGGCAGGTCAGCGGCGGACAGGCCGAGCCTGTCCAGCAGCGCCGCGTAGAACTGCGGCTCGAGGGCGGCGACCACGACGTACCGTCCGTCGGACGTCTCGTAGGAGTCGTAGTACGGCGATCCTCCGTCGCAGAAGTTCACCCCCGGCTGGTCCACCCAGCGTCCCTGCGCCGTCATCGAGTAGATCAGCGTGGTCAGAGACGCGACCCCGTCGGTCATCGCCGCGTCGATCACCTGCCCGGCACCGGATCGCCGCGCCTCGAGCAGGCCGCAGACGACGCCGAAGGCCAGCATCAGGCCGCCGCCGCCGAAGTCGGCGAGGAGCCCGGGCGGGGTCACCGGCCGGCTTCCCGGCCGCCGCTGCAGCAGGGTCAGGGCGCCGGTGAGCGCGAGGTAGTTCAGGTCGTGCCCCGCCATCTGCGACATCGGGCCCTGCTGGCCCCATCCGGTCATCCGGCCGTAGACCAGCCGGGGGTTGCGGGCCAGGCACGCGTCGGGGCCGAAGCCGAGGCGCTCGGCGACCCCGGGCCGGAAGCCTTCGATCAGGACGTCGGCCCGCTCCACCAGCGTCATGAACGCGGCGAGCCCGTCCGGCTGCTTCATGTCGATGATGACCGAGCGGCGCCCCCGGCTGAGCGCGTACTTCTCCGGCAGGGCGGTGCGCGTGCCGGGCCGGTCCACGCGGATGACGTCCGCGCCGAAGTCGGCGAGCATCATGGCGGTGTACGGGCCCGCCCCGAGCCCGGCTACCTCGATGACCCGGACTCCGGCCAACGGCCCTGATGGCGGCATCACATCTCCCGGGGTCGATACCTTTATAGTTTAATAAGTTACTTGTATCATAGAGTATGACCGCGAGAGACCGACAGGCACGGTGTACGAAACGGAACTGGGTTGGCTGACAACGGACTGACGGCGGGCGAGCAGGAACGACGGCGGGAGTGGTTCCGCGAGCACTGGGCCAAGGGCGTGCCGTTTAACAAGCACTGCGCCCTTGAGGTCTTGCAATGGGACGCCGAGGCCGTCGAGGTGTTCCTGCCGTATGCGGAGGAGCTCAGCGCGCACACCGGCATCTTCCATGGCGGGGTGGTCGCGGCCCTGCTCGACACCACGGCCTCGGGCGCGGTGCTGGCCGGCCACGACTTCGCCAAGGGCAGCCGCCTCACCACGATCTCGATGTCCGTCCAGTACCTGTCCGTCGCGCCCGGCGAGGACCTGCGGGCGATCGGACGCTGCACGCGGCGCGGGCGCAGCGTGCATTTCGCCGAGGCGCAGGCCGTCGGCGCCGCATCCGGCAAGGTCGTGGCCACCGGGCAAGTCGCGGTCAACATCGCAGGGGAACGTCCGGGAGCGCCCTGGGGACCTTAGGCGGGCTGAGCGCCCTACGCGGAGCCGAGCGCCTCGTCGAAGAACGCGATGGCGCGCAGGTGGTAGGCGCGGGCGACGTGGTGCAGGCTGATGTTGTGGCTCCTGGCCCGCTGCCAGGCGAGTTAAGCGATCGGATCCACCGTCGTCAACCGACGCGATGCGCACGGCCGGCGCGACTGCGGTGACCCCCTCCCCGGGACCGCCGATGAGCAACGTATCGATGGTGACCTCGGCGACCGCCGGCCAGTCCTCGGCGAGCGCGGACAGCCGCAGCATCGTCTCCTCGATGGCGGGCAGGTCGGCCGGGTCTCCGCCGGCCGCGCCGGTGAGCAGGGGATAGGCGCGCAGCGACGCGAGCAGAGCGCTGGCGTCGCGGTCCGTCAGGGGCGTGACCCCGGTCGCCACGTCGCCGAACAGGTCACTGAACAGTCCGGCCAGCCCGAAGCTGATCACCGGCCCCACCAGCGAGTCCTGGTACACGCGGAGGACGCCGCGACGGGCTTCCTCGTCCCGCCGGGGCGCGGCGGTACCGCCCGTGCCATGGTCCGCCGGCGGCACGGCGTCCGCGACCCGGATGCCGTAGCAGCCAAGCAGCGCGGCGGCGTCGGCGGCGGGCAGCCAGCCCGCCTCCGCCGCGGCGACCAGCTCACCGGCCGCCTTCTGGTCGATGCCAGGCGGGTAGACGAGGGCGCCGACTGGCTCCCGGCGCCACCTGCCGTAGGCCGCGGCCCGGCCGAGCGCCGCGGCGGCGCGTTCAGGGAAGACGTAGCTGGGGATGGCCCCGTGATCATCCCGGAGCGGAGCAGGCAGGCCGGACTCGGACATGAAGCTCGCCACCACGGGCTTGCCGCCCGCGTCGCCCGCGGCCCGCTTGATGGCCGCGGCCACCTCGGCCACGGCCCGGACCAGCGGCGGCATGAAGATGACGATCGCCGAGTCGACCTCCGGGTCCGCCAGCACGGCGCTCAGCGCGGTGAGGTAGTCGCCGGGTGCGGCGGTCGGCCGCAGGTCCACCACGCCCGGCGCCCGTGCCGCCAGCGGCGGCGCGATGCCGGCGGCCAGCAGCCGGTCCAGCGTCGGCGGGGACAGCGCCGCCATCGTCAGGCCGCTGGCGGCGCAGGCCACGACCGTGAGCCTGGCCGGGTCGATCGCGTTCGTCACGATCGCGACCCGGCTGCCGGGCGGGACCGGCTGGTTGGCGAGCACCAGGGCGACGTCGAACATGTCCTCCAGTGAGGTGGTGTGAATCACGCCCGCCTGCGCCAGCAGGGCGCCGCTCGCACCCGCGCCGCCCGGGGTGACCGCTACGACTGGCTTGCGGGCGCCGACCCGCCTGGCGATGCGGCCGAAGTTTCGCGGGTTGCCGAAGCTCTCCAGGTACAGCAGCACGACGCCGGTCTCCGGGTCGTCCTCCCACCACTCGAGCAGGTCGTTCGACGACACGTCCGCAGCGACGCCGATCGAGACGAAGCAGGAGAAGCCGAGGCCGGCCCTGTAGGCGAGGTCGAGGATGGCGAGGCCGAGCGGACCGGACTGACTCGACATGGCGACCGGGCCCGGGGGCGGCCGCACCGGCGCGAACGTCGCGTGCAGCACAGAACCGGCGTGGGCGGACAGCAAGCCCATCGAGGTGGGCCCGACCATGCGCATGCCATGCGAGCGCACGAATCGGGTGAGGTCCCGTTCCGCCGCGTGCCTGGTGTCCGCCTCGCCGGGGTAGTCGGCGGTGACGACCACGACCGCGCCCACCCGGGCCTCGGCGCAGTCGCGGATGACGTCCGCGAGCGCCGACGGCGGGACCGCGATGACCGCGAGGTCGACTTGCCGGGGCAAGTCCTGCACCCGGGCGACCGCGGGCCTGCCGGCGATGTCGGCCGCGGCTGGGTTGACCGGGTACACAGGCCCGGGGAACCCGTGTGCGATCACGTTGAGGAGAATCTCGTGCCCGATCGTCCCTGGCTGCCGGTTGGCCCCGATCACCGCGACCGCCCGCGGCGCGAGCAGCTTTTCCAGCGACCGGCGCGCCGCGCGGTGCTCGCGGCGGCTGATCCTGGCCAGGGCGCTCGCCCGCTTATCGACGCGCAGCACCACGTGCTGCAGGTAGCCTTCCGGGGTGATCGAGGGGGCGTATCCGGAGGTCGCGAACACGTGCAGCATCGCCGTGTTGGTGGTGAGCACGTCGGCTTCGAACACGTAGACGCCGATCGCGGGAGCCGCCGCGGCGAGCCGGTCAAGCAGCAGCCGGCCTAGCCCCATGCCCTGGAACTCGTCGGCGATCGTGAACGTCACCTCGGCGTGGTCGGTGTCCTCGAGCCTGATCAGCCGGCCGACTCCGATCATCCGGTCATCGAGGAACGCCACGAGGGCGAGATGGTCCGTGTAGTCGACGTCCACGAACTGCCGCAGCAGTTCGCGCCGGAACCGCGGCACCGGTCCCAGCAGCCGCTGCGCCAGCGTGCGGCGCGAGAGCCGGCGGGTGAAGTCGAGCATGGCCTCTTCGTCGGCGGCCCGCACCGGCCGGATGAGCACCGAGCGCCCGTCCCGCAATAGCCCGGGCTGTTCCAGTTCCGCTGGGTACCGCATCGTCATGGCAACAGAGGCTACCGAGGCCGCGCCTGGCGTCCTCAGCGCAGATAGGCCTGGCCGCCATCGACGGCGATGGTGGTGCCGGTGATGTACGCCGCCGCCGGACCGCAGAGGAACGCCACCACGGGACCGATTTCCCGCTCGGGTTCGCCGAGCCGGCGGAGCGGAATGCTGGCCATGCTGCGCTGGTACTCGGCGGGATTGGCCTCCCGCCAGGCCTCGGCTGACGGGCTGGTTGCCGCCGGCAAGACGGTGATGACCCGGATGCCGTCCGGCCCCCACTCGCTCGCGGCCACCCGGCTCAGCGTCGCGGTCGCCGCCTTGGCCGCGGCGTAGACTCCGCGCCCGGCCGGCAGCGGGTTCACGCTGGTCGAGCTGCCGAGGTTGATGATGACGCTGCCTGGCCGCAGGTGCGGGTGGCAGGCTTTCATCAGCCGGAACACGGCCAGCGGACCGGACTCCCAGCAGGCGGTGAACGCCTCGTCGGTGACGTCGAGGATCGAGCCGAGCGAGGATGTCTGCGCGTTGTTCACCAGGATGTCGATGCCGCCGAGATCGCGTACGGTCTGCGCCACGCAGCGCTCGATGTCGGCGGGCCGGGTCACGTCGGCGACGATCGGCAACGCGGTGCCGCCGAGTTTCTCGATCTCCGCGGCCACCGCCAGCAGCTTGGCCTCCGTGCGGCCGGCCAGCGCGACGGCCGCGCCCTCGGCCGCGAGGGCGAGCGCGATGGCACGGCCGATGCCCTGCCCGCTCCCGGTGACGATGGCCCGCTGGCCTTCCAGTGTCCCTGTCATGGCCTCTCCGTTGTTTAGGATCGCTGCAGCCTGGTGACCTGGCGCAGCCGCTCGTCGAGGATCTCGCGCCGCCGCGCCGGGGTGACCCGCGGGGTTCCGGCCGGCAGCGCGGCGTCCAGGTCGCCAGCCGCCACCACGCGGGCGGTCGGCACGGGAAGCTCGCTGGCCTGCGCACCGGCGGGTCGTTCGTCCGCCCATCCCGACATCCAGTCGTCCCTGGTCGCGGCGAGGCTGCGAGCGGGGGCGTCCCGGTGCGCCGACCACTGCACGCGCATGAGCACCGCCCCCTGCCGGTGGCCGAGCGTGTCCAGCCAGTTGGCGATCCCGGGGTCGGAATGCGAGATCACCGCGCGGAACACCCCGTCCGGGTCGACGTGCGCCTGCGCGCGGTTCAGGCTGGTCTGCCGGTTGGCGCAGTCCAGTGTGTTCCACAGGCTGTTGGCGAGCTGGATGCCCCAGTACCCGTCCGGCGGCACCGGGATCTCCAGGAGCAGGCACTGGCCCGGCCGCAGATCCCAGTAGGCGTGATAGATAGCGGGCAGGTCACTGTCGGGCCTGCTCACGTGCGGGTCCCACTGGTTGGCGAACTGGCGGATGCCCTTGGCCTGCGCACCGGAGAAGATCCGGACGGTCTCCACCAGCCAGGTCCCGAGCGCCTCGAGCTCCTTGGCCACCCGGTCCGCGGACAGCACCGGCCAGCCGGCTGCCGGATCATCGAGGCACTCGATCCGCATCTCCGACGGCGCCGCGTCCGCCCAGTCGCTGAAAAACTCCCTCGTGAGCAGGTAGCTGGTGCCGGGGACGATCTCCAGCCAGTGGCCAGGCCGTTCCTCAGGTCCCAGCAGCACCTCGAAGCGGCCGGACTCGTCCGGCCGCAGGTCACTGACAAGCAGGGAGCCCGCCTGCTTGGCGCCGTCGAAGAACTCGAAGCTCATGAACGCGGCGTTGCCAAGCGTCCCACTGATCCGGTACGTCACGGCATCGCTCAGCGACGCGGTCCGGTACACGGCGTCGGGATTGCCGGCGCCGTAGTCGAACAGGTGCACCGGCCACGGCCGGGACAGCACCGGCCGAACCGGGTCGGCCGACCCGAGCGTGCGCTCCATGCCGAAGTACAGCAACTGCAGCAGGCCACGGAAGGCGCTGGCCCGGTCCGCTGGCTCCGCGGGCACGGCCTCCTCGGCGAGCCTGCCCGCCTCGGCCAGCCGGTCCAGGAAGCCATCCCACGCGCTGCGAGGCAGTATCCGGCTGCCGTCCGGATCGGCGGTCGCGATATACCGCGCCATGCTGAAGAACGACCAGTCGATCCCGTCTTCCGCCACGTGGACTCCTCAGCGCAGGTTGACATCAACAGCATAATAGTCTAACTAATTTAGTAGTAATTCAAGGCAAGGAGGCCGAGGCGCGATGGCGCGAAGCTTGACGTTCAGCAAGCGGCCGGACGTGGCGGCGCTGCTCGCCCAGGCCGAGGCCGAAACCGGGCTGCACGACTTCGGGGACGGTCAGTTCCGCGACTCACTGGCCGCGTTCACCGGGTTCGTCAGCTCCCAGGAGCAGCTCGGCGCGGACAGTCGGCGGGCCGCGTTCGGACAAATGGTGCGGGTGCTCGGCTGGCGGCTGCGGCTGGTCGAGGACCGCAAGCGCTATCCGGGGATCGAGGACGAGCGCATCGAGGCGCCGCTGATCGTGGTCGGGTTCCCGCGGTCAGGCACCACCCTGCTGCACGCGCTGCTGGCGGCCGCCCCGGGCAACCGGGCGCCGCTGTACTGGGAGATCGCCCGCCCGTCGCCGCCCCCGTCGCTGGCGGCCCCCGGAGACCCGCGGATCGGCGAGGGCACCCGCGACATCGAGCGCTGGCTGGCGGAATACCCCGGGTTCATCGCCCAGCACCCGTACTTCGACGCCGGCGGGGAAACGCCGATGGAGTGCGAATCGCTGCTGATCTACGACCTGCGCAACGCCTACCCGACGATGTTCAGCAAGGTGCCGTTCGGCTACCCGTGGGCGTCCGAGGGCACCGACGAGCAGTACTACGCGTCGCACCGGCAGCTGCTGCAGCACCTGCAGTTCGGCGGCCCGCGCCGGCGCTGGGTGCTCAAGGGCGTGGCCCACCAGTTCCGGCTGTCCGCGCTGCTCGCCGCCTACCCCGACGCGCGGCTCGTCTGGCCGCACCGTGATCCAGTGGAGGTGTTCGGCTCGCTGCTGGCCGTCACCGCGATGGTGCACGCGTATTCCGGCACCCCGGCGCCCGCGGATCGCCGGGCGTACGGCCTGGCCATGCTCGACGGCTTCCAGGAGCGGGTGGACAAGGCGCTCGCCGACCCGGCGTCCGGCAGTGCCTCGGTGTACCACGTCAGGTACCCGGACGTGGTCGCCGACCCCGCCGCGGTGGTGGGCGCCGTCTACGAGCACTTCGGCCTGCCCCTCGACGGGGTCACACAAGCCGTCCGCGGCTGGCTGGATGACCCGGGCAACCGCAGCGACCGGTTCGGCAAGTGGACCTACAACCTGTCCGACTACGAGGTTTCCGCGGACGAGGTACGCGAGCGCTTCGGGGACTACCGGGAAAGGTTCGGCGTGGGATGAGTGACGCGGCGATGGGCTTTCTGCACGTCGGCATGAAGGTGCACGACATCGGGCGGGCCACGCGGTTCTACGCCGCGGCGTTCGGCATCGCCTGGGAGCCGGTGCGCGAGTATCGGCTCAGCCATATCACCCTGGAGGGCGATGAGGCGCCGAGCCGTACCCTCGTCACGCATGGCAAGACCGCTGAGGGATTCGAGATCGAGATGGTCCAGGGGCTCGAGGGCAAGACCTCCGACGACCTGGTACTCGACGGCCGGGAGGGGGTATCCCACATCGCGTTCACGGTCGGCAACCTGGACACCGCCATCGCCGAGGCGACCGAGCGCGGGCTGCGGCTGGTTTCCGAGTACCGGTCCGAGCAGGTGGACTTCGCCTTCTTCGCCGGCGACGACCTGGGGGGCCTGCTCGCCCAGCTGGTCCACTTCAAGCAGCCAAGGCCCGGATACCAAACCAGGGACCCATCAACCGGGGAAGGGGGCCGGTCGTGACCGATCCAGGACTCGCCGAGCGTGTTGAGCGCATCGAGGCGCAGCTGGCCATCCAGCAGCTGCCCATCAGGTACGCGATGGCCGTCGACGCCAGGGACATCGATGCCTGGGTGAACTGCTTCCGCCCGGACGTGAACATGGGCAGGCACGGTACCGGACGCGAGGCGCTGCGCCGCTACATCGAGCCCCAGGTGCGCCGGTTCTACCGCTCGGTGCACCAGATCTGCGGGCACCGCATCGAGCTCGTCTCCGCGGACTTGGCCACCGGCGCGGTCTACTGCCGCGCCGAGCACGAGGTCGGCGACCAGTGGATCGTGATGGCGATCTGCTACTTCGACGAGTACGCGCGGGTGGACGGCGAGTGGTTCTTCTCCCGGCGGCGGGAGCGCCACTGGTACGCGGTGGACGTGACCCAGACCCCGCAGTCGGCGGGCTTCGCCGGCTGGGACGGCAGCAGCGAGCCGGCGCTGCCGGGCGAGTTCGGGTCGTGGGCGCGGTTCTGGGATGGCGATGACCGCGCCGCCGCGCTGACCAGGGCACCGGCGGGAGCAGGCCAGTGACCGGCGGCAGGCTCGACGGCAAGATCGCGATCATCACCGGCGCCGCATCCGGCATCGGCAAGGCGACCGCCCGGCGGGTCGCCGCCGAGGGCGCCAGGACCGTGGTGGCCGACCTCAACGGCGCCGGGGCGAAAGAGGTGGCGGACGCGATCACCGCCGCGGGCGGCGAGGCGATCCCCGTCGAGGTGGACCTCGGGGACAGCGATTCGGTGCGGGCCATGGTCGAGGCGGCGGTCGCCGCCTACGGCGGCCTGGACATCCTGCACAACAACGCCGCCGCGACCCGGCTCGCGGCGACCGAGGACCGCCCGGTGAGCGCCGCCGACCCGGCCGTCTGGGACACGACCATGCGGGTGAACCTGCGGGGCACCCTGGTGGCCATCCAGGCCGCGGTGCCGCACATGATCGCGCGCGGCGGCGGCTCGGTGATCAACACGGCTTCGGGCTCCGCGCTCGCCGGTGACCTGGGCCACCCCGCCTACGGCGCGTCCAAGTCCGCGCTGATCACCCTGACCATGTACGTGGCGACGGAGTTCGGCAAGCAGGGTGTCCGGTGCAACGCCATATCGCCCGGTTTCATCCTCATCCCGGAAAAGCCCGGCCGCGACGCGGTGACGGCGACCATGCTGCGGCACACCCTCACGCCACGCGTTGGCGTCCCCGACGACATCGCCGCGCTCGTGGTCTTCCTGGCCTCCGACGAGTCCGCGTTCATCACCGGCCAGAACATCTCCGTGGACGGCGGCCTGCGCGCCCACCAGCCCTACGTCGCGGACTTCCGCGGAGACTAGCCGCCTCCGGCCGCCCCCTTTAGCCGCCCGGGCGTGTCAGTGGCCGGCGCCGAGGTTCGCGCCGCCCGGGTAGCCGCCGCCGCCGAACTTCTCGTCCAGCGCCGCGTAGTCCTTGCCGCCCACCGCGGTGCGCGGCAGCGCGTCGAGGAACTCGACGGTCTTCGGCTTCTTGTACGACGCGATGTTGCGCTTGCAGTGCTCGATGAGCTCGCCCGCGGTCACCGGGGCCGTCCCGTTGAGGACCACGACGGCCTTCACGTCCTGCAGGAAGCGCTCGTTCGGGACGCCGATCACCGCGGCCTCCTTCACCGCCGGGTGGGCTTCCAGGCAGTTCTCCACCTCGGCAGGGAAGATGTTCTCCGCCCCGGACTTGAGCATCCGGGTCATGGTGCCGAGGAAGCTGATCGTTCCGTCCAGCTCGCGCCGGCCGAGGTCGGTGGTGTGCCACCAGCCGAAGCGGAAGCGCTGTTCGTTGATCTCGGGGCGGTTCCAGTAACCCAGGTGCACCGTGTCGCCGCGGAGGCAGATCTCGCCGGCCTGGCCGACCGGGCATTCCCGGCCGTCGGGGTCGAGGATCCGGACCGAGGTGAGCGGCGTTGGCCGGCCGGCGTTGCCCGTCCCCTTGCCGCCGTACCCGCCGACGATGGGCATGCCGGTGACCTCGGTCTGCCCGTAGCCGTAGCCCATGCCGCCGCCTTCACGGCAGTGGCGGCTGTCGTCCGCCGCCACCGTGCCCTGCCAGAGCGGGGCCGCCATAGTGGCCTTGAAGTGCGGCAGTTCCACCCCGCGCTCCCGCATCAGCGGCACGATCTGCGCGACGGTGGCCGGCATGAGGTACGCCCGGGTGCACTTCTCCGCTGCCAGGATGTCCAGCACCTCCCCGGCGGCCACCCGCCTGACCACGACGTTGGTGCCGCCCTGCACCAGCACGGGGATGCCGAAGAACTGGAAGTTGCCGATGTGGAACATCGGCCCGGTGTTCAGGAACACGGTCGCGTTGTCGATGTCGCCCAGCCAGGCGACCGCCATGCCCATGCTGATCAGGTTGGTGTGCGACAGCATCGAGCCGCACTGCCGACCGCTGATCGCCGCTGTATAGATGACAAGCAGCGCCGAGTCCGGGTCGATGTCCAGCCCCGGATCGCCCGGGTCGCCGCTGGCCAGGAACTCCTCGTAGCTGCCGGCGCCATCGGAATCGTGGCGCAGCCACAGCGCGGACTCGGCCGCCTGGCTGTCGGCCCGCGCGGCGCGCACCGTGTCGCCGATCTCCTCTTCCTGCCAGATGACCACCGCAGGGCTGAAGTCGTCGATCGCGAAGGCCATCTCGGGCGGTGCCCAGCGCCAGTAGCCAGGGCACACCATCGCCCCGATCTTGGCGGCCGCACCGAGCAGCTCGTACACCCGGAAGGAGTTCTGGCCGAGCCACAGGATCCTCATCCCCTGCCCGACCCCGGCCGCGCGCAGCGCGTTGGCCAGCCGGCGGACCCGTTCGTCCAGCTCAGGCCAGGTCAGCCGACGCTGCCCGTCGACGAGCGCGAGCCCGCCGGGGTAGCTGCGGCTGTGCTCGGAGATGATGTCCCCGATGGTGACGTGGGATGAGGACAACGAACTCACGCTCCCGCTTCTGCGCTAGTCACCCGCTGGCCGTCGCGCCCGCAGCCGCACGGTCCCGCCGTGACGCTGCCCGCCAGCCCAGTCGCGACGTCCGTGACCTGGTGCGCGCGCGGGCCTGCCGTGCTGACGAACAGCTCGCCGCCGCGCTCGGTCACCGTCCACTCGGCGTCGTTGATGTGGGCGCCGGACCGCTGCGGGCACTCCACCGCGATGGCCGGCCCGACCCGCGTGAGGAGGAACGGCCGGGCGCCGGCCTCGGCCAGCAGGCCGGCCGCGTCCGGCCTGGCGACGATCGCCGGCACCTTGGCGACGACCTCGGCGAGCTCGTCGCCAAGGCCCTCGGCCACCGTCTGGTTGATCCCGAAGATCATCGTGATCGGAAGCCGGCGCGCGTACATGCCGGTCCTGAACGCCTCGAAGCTGGCGATCTCACCGATCGAGTACGGCGCGCCCAGCTCGCGGGCCGCGGTCTCGAATGGGTCGAACCAGGGCGATTCAGCCATTCCGCACACGATGACCAGCCCGCTGTCCGCGTCGACGCCAAGCTCTGCCAGCATGGCCCGCGCCCAGGCCGTGTCCCGCCGCTGGTCGTCCCAGCTGATCTCGAAGTAGACGCGCTCGCCGGCGACGTCGTAGCTGCCGATGCCCCACAGCCGTTGCGGGGGCAGCTTCCTGGCCGCCGCCGTCGTGGACGCTAGTGTCATGCTTTCACCACCCGGGGAAGTTTTCCGCCGCGGCCGCGCGTCAGCAGGTCGGCCTCGGGCAGCAGCTCGAGGACCGGCGGCACGCCCACCGCGGCAATGATCGCCTCCGACACCCGGTCCCGCAGGTCCGGGACCGAGGACGTGATCTCCGTGTCGTAGCCGACCCGGACCTTCAGCTCGTCGATCTCCCGCGCCGGACGGATCAGCTGGAACAGCGCGGTGGCCGTTTCCGGTACCCCCTCCAGCGCCCGCCAGATGTCCATCGGCACGAACGAGCGCCCCGCCACGATTGTCTCGTCGCCCTTGCGCCCGACCGGCCAGAACCGGGCGTGGGTCCGGCCGCACGCGCAGGGCTGCCTGGTGACCCGGATGATGTCGTCGGAGCGGAACCGCACCAGCGGGGTGACCGGGTTGTCCAGCGCGGTGGCCACGAGCTCGCCGAGTTCCCCGTCGGCTACCGGTGTGCTCCCGGCCGGGTCGACCGACTCGAGCAGCACGCAGTCCTCCCAGGCGTGGCAGCCGTCGTGCTCACGGCATTCGAAAGCGCCGGTGACGTCCCCGGTGGAGGTCCACACGAAGACCTCCACGCCCCAGCTCTCCAGCTGTTCCCGCGACCTGGCGCTGAGCGGCTCGCCCGCGAAGCCGGCGCCCTTGAAGGAGGAGAACAGTTCCCGCATGTCGGTGGTCCTGGCGACATGCTCGAGCTCGGCCACCGACAGGGCGGTGAGCTGCGCGTAGACCGGCCGGTAGCGCCGGATCGCGTCCACGGCGGACGCCCAGCCCCCGATGGCCGTGTTCACCATGACCGGGATCGCGCCTAGCAGGTGGTCGGCGTGGTACATCGCCCCGCGCATCTTGAAGGAGCTGCCCAGCACGTAGTCTCCCGGGCGCATGCCGATCTCCCACATGTCCCGCGCCGTCGCGGCCCAGAACGGGTGGTAGCTGTCCCAGGCGTGCCCGTACAGGGTGGCGTCCCCCGTCGTCCCCGAGGTGGAGAACACCGTGGTCGCGTCCGCGTAGCGGGTGCACAGCAGGCCGCCGAACGGGTCGCCGGTCTGGTCGCGGAAGCGCCGGATGTCGTCCTTGGTGATGAACGGCGCGCGTTCGGTGAAGTCGGCGAGCGAATTGATGTCGCTCGGCTTGACCTTCGCGTCTTCCCAGGTCTTGCGGATCAGCGGGGAACGCTCGTAGACGTAGGGCACCAGCTCGAGGATCCGCTCCTCCTGGAGCGCCTCGATCGAGGCGCGCGGCATCGTCTCTATCTCGGGTTCGAGGAACCTGTCGTCGGGCATCATCGACTCCTGATTCATCTGTCTTCGGACGGCCAGACCGTGCCGGTGTGCTGGCGGGCCAGGCGCAGCCCTTCCTCCAGGCTCGGCGCGGTGGCTTCCCATTTGTCGCAGCTGCAGCCGCAGGCGTAGGTGCCGTCGCCGCGGGGGATCACCGACTGGGCGGCGCACTCGTCTTGCCGCTGGATCGCGCCGCTGACGAATTCGAGCGGCGTGTCGTACATGACGGAGTCGTCGGACATGAGCCTCCTCGCTCGTCTCGGCGCCCGCGCGTCAGGCCGCCGCCGGCAGCGGCGGGACGTCGGGGAACAGCTCGAGGAAGGCGCCGACCGTGACCCGCTCCCTGACCTTCGGGTCGACCCCGTCGAACAGCTCGTGCAGCGTCGCCTGGGTGTGCCCGTAAGTGCCCTCCATGTGCGGGTAGTCGCTGCCCCACATCACGTTGTTGTAGCCGAGGTACTGCGCCACGGCGACCGCCGAGTGGTCGTGCTGGAACGAGGCGTAGACCTGGGTGTAGATGATCTCCCTGATGTCGCGCTTGAGCTTCGGGTGCACCGCCATGGCGTGCTGGCGGTAGCCCTCGATCATCCGGTCGGCGATGAACGGGACCCACGTCGCGCCGCCCTCGGAGACCAGGACCTTGAGGCTCGGGTGCCGGTCCAGCGCGCCGGAGGCGACCAGCTTCATCACCGCCCGCTGTCCGCCGAAGGTCGTCTCGGTGTAGTTGAGGACCGCTCCGCCAGGACCGCGGAACTTGACCTGGCCGTTGCCGCTCTTGGCGTCGCTCAGGTCGACGGGGTCGGTGCCGATGTGGAACGCGATGACCATGTTCGCCGCCTCGGCGGCGGCCCAGAACGGCTCCCAGTCGTCACGGTTGTAGTCCTTCTGCAGCGGGTGCGGCTGCACCGGCAGGTAGACGGCGCGGTAGCCCATCTCGGCGATGCGCTCGAGCTCACGCACCGCGTCGCCGACGTCGAGGGTGGAGACCTGCCCGGTGGTGACCAGCCGGGGGGAGAACCGCTCTAGCGTTTCGAAAGCCCAGTCGTTGCTGACCCGGATCGCCTCGCGCAGTGCCTCGGCGGTGCGGAAGGATGAGCTCCACATGCCCAGCGACGGGAACACCAGCTCCGACCAGATGCCCTCGGTGTCGAGGTCCTTCATCCGCAGCGCGACGTCCCTGGCGCCGGGCGCGCGATGGGTGGCCTCCATGAATTCCTTGGCCACCGCGCTCGTCGGCAGCTTCCTGCGAAACGCCATGCCGTCGATGTAGACGGTCTCCCACTCGCCGTCCGGGTCCTTGACCGCGTGCGGCATCAGTTCGGCCAGCCGCGGCGGCAGGCTCTCCCGCCACAGGTCCTCCGGCTCGAGAAAGTGTGAATCGCCAGAGTTGGCCCAGATCTTCGCCGCCATCGCCGTTTCCTCCCTGTCGCCGCCCGGAGCCGCGCTCATGCTGAATCAGTTTACATATTTATCTTTATCCTGGATAGGCCGGCGTCGGTAAGCGGGCCAGCACGGGGAGCCAGGCATGGAACCGGTCCCAGAGCTGCCTGCGGGTGTCGGCGAAGTTGTGCATGTGAGCCATCTCCGGGATGACGACGAGCGTTATGTCGGACGACGCGGGGTAGCCGGCGGGCTCGTGGCGCGGATCGGCGGACACGTCGGTCGCGCCGAAGGCGAGGAACACCGGCTGGCTGATCCGGTCCGCGAACGGCCTGGCCAGTCCGGGCGTCATGCCGTCGATCCCCGACATCCGGGGGATCAGCGTATGACATTCTTCCTCGTCGTATTTGATGAGGTCGTCCGGGACATCCGGTACGTGGAAGATGTGCCGGAATCCCTCGCGCGGGGCACCGTGATACATGGGCAGCTCGGCCAGCCCGCTCTGGCGTGCGTTTGCCTTCAGGAGCCAGTCGCGGCGCTCGCCGGCGGACATGGCGTCCCAGTCCGGGTTCTCGCGAATCCCGCTGATCACGAAGGGGGAGGCGCCGAAGATGCCGATTCCGGGATAGTCGGCGTACTTGCCCTGCTGGATCATGGTGATGAAGCCGCCAAGCGACTGGCCGATGCCCGCGAACACGGCCCCGGGCAGCGCCGGGATGCCCTCGATCAGCGTGCCGTCGCTGATCCGCTCCCTGACCTGCCGGTACACCTCGTGGGCGACGTCCGCCTGCACCTCGAGGCCGATGAAGTCGCCGTCGGCCGGCCTGCTGCTGTCACCGCCGCCGAAGTAATCCGTGGCGATGAAGACGATCCCCCGTTCGGCCAGGTAGGCCGCCTTGCTGTACCCGTCGCGCCCGGGCGGCTGAAGATCCCAGTACCGCCGGTGGTACGTCCCGCCGGGGACGGCCAGGATGACGACCGGCCGCTCGGGGAGCGCTTCCGGGTCAGCCACGATCGTGGCCGAGAGCATGGCCGGCTCGGCCGAGCCCGCCGGCAGCGCCATGGTGACGTTGAAGGTCAGGTCTTGCCGGATCAGGGTCATGTCGGGTCTCCCGCAGCCTCGCCCACATCTTGACAAAATATTAAACTAGGTGAACCAATTTAGTTGGTAGTGTAAACCCAGGATCATCACGGAGATGGCGTTGGACACGATCATCAAGAACGGCCTTGTCATCGACGGGACCGGAGCGCCAGGCCGGCACACCAACGTCGGGATCGCCGGCGGCCGGATCGCGGCCGTCGGCGACCTGGACAGCAACGGCGCGCGCGTCATCGACGCGGACGGCCTGGCGGTTGCGCCGGGCTTCGTCGACGTGCACACGCACTTCGACGCGCAGGCCTTCTGGGACCCGGGGCTGAGCCCGTCGCCGCTGCACGGCGTGACCACCGCGCTGGCCGGGAACTGCGGCTTCACGATCGCCCCGCTATCGCCGGAAACCGGCAGCTACCTGATGCCCATGCTCGCGCGGGTGGAAGGGATGCCGCTCGAATCGCTGCGCCAGGGCGTCCCGTGGAACTGGTCCACGACCGCCGAGTACCTGGACCGGGTCGATGGCACGCTCGCGATCAACACCGGGTTCATGGTGGGCCACTCGGCGATCCGGCGGCTGGTCATGGGCGAGGCCGCGAACGAGCGGGAAGCCACGAGCGACGAGGTCGCGGCCATGGGCGACCTGCTCAGGCAGGGACTGGCCGCCGGGGCCATCGGGTTCTCCACGACGACCTCACCCACCCACAACGACGCTCAGGGCCGGCCGGTTCCCTCCAGGTTGGCGAGCCGCGGCGAATTCATTGAGCTGGCCCGTGTGGCGGGGGAGTTCCCTGGAACGTCGCTGGAACTGCTCCCGAAGGGCGCCACCACCCGGGGCCCGTTCGACGACGAAGTCGCCGACCTGATGGTCAGCATGTCGGCGGCGGCCCAGCGGCCGCTGAACTGGAACGTGATCTCTCCGACAGCGTCCTCGCTCGACACCTGGCTGGCGAAGCTCGAGGTCGGCGACGCGGCCCAGGCGCGCGGCGCGAAGGTGGTCGGCCTCACGATGCCCGTGGACATGCGCGCGAGGTTCTCGTTCCACTCCGGCTTTGTCCTCGACGGGTTCGAGGGGTGGCCGGACGTCCTCGTGCTGCCGGTTCCCGAGCGGCTCGCGGCATTGCGCGATCCGGACGTCCGCCGTCGGCTCGAGGCAGGCGCGGCGGCGACGGAGAACATGCGGCACCTCTCCAGATGGGAGCGGCTGGTGCTGGTCGAGGTCTTCTCGCCGGAATACCAGAAGTTCCGGGGAGCGCTGGTCGGCGACGTTGCCGCGGCGCTCGGCTGCGCGCCGTTCGAGGCGCTGATGACGATCGTGCTGGCGGACGAGCTGCGGACCACCTTCGCCCGTTCGGTACCCCCGCCAACGGCCGCGGACTGGGCGGCGCGCCTGCGGATCTGGCGTGACCCGCGCAGCCTGATCGGCGCGTCCGACGCGGGCGCGCACCTCGACATGATCGCGGCGTTCCGCTACTCGACCGGGTTCCTCCAGGAGGCGGTGCGCGAGCAGGGCCTGCTGCCGCTCGAGGAGGCGGTGCACAAGCTCACCGCGGCGCCCGCCCGGCTGTACGGGGTCCGCGACCGCGGCGTCCTCCGCGAGGGCGCGCACGCGGACGTGGTGGTCTTCGATCCGGCCACCGTCGGCGCGACCGAGGTGGGGACTCGCTTCGACCTGCCGGGCGGCGCCGGCCGGCTGTACGCCGACGCGACCGGGATCCACGACGTCCTCGTCGCCGGTCAGCAGATCGCCATCGACGGCGAGTACACCGGCGTGCGCCCCGGCCGGGTACTTCGTTCAGGGACCGACACCGACACGCCGACGCTCGAGATGTGAACGGCACCGATGGCGACGGGCTGCCGCGGCTGCTCGACCGCTTCTTCGTCACCGACCGGGTAGCGATCATCAGCGGATCCGGGCGGGGTATCGGGGCAGCCTGTGCGCACACGCTGGCCGAGGCGGGGGCGGACGTGGTGCTGGTGGCGCGAACCAGGACCGACCTCGACGCGGTGGCGGCTCAGGTGTCTCAACTCGGTCGTCGCTCCCTTACGATTGTCGGCGACCTGCAGGAAACGGCGAACGCCGCAATAGTGGTGGAAAGAACGCTGGCGACGTTCGGCAGGCTCGACATCCTGATCAACAACGTCGGAGGATCGCCACCTAACCAGGGACCCAAGCCCCAGCGGGCCTTTCTCGATCTCGACGCCGGCTACCTGGATGCGGCCTTTCACCTCAACGTGACCACAGCGCTCGCCCTGGCCCAGCAGGCGGTACCGCACTTGCTGGCAAGCGGTGACGGAGCGATCGTGAACATCTCCTCGGCCATGGCAAAGAACCCGGACCGGGGCATGCTCCCTGGCGGCACTGCCAAGGCCGCCTTGTCCTACATGACAAAACTCATGTCCCGGGACCTGGCGCCGCGCATCCGTGTTAACGCGGTCGCCCCGGGATCGACGTGGACCCCGGCGCTCGAGCGCTATTACACCGCTGCGGAGCTCGAAGCGAAGATCGCCCGCACTCCCATGCGCCGCCTGGGCACGCCCGAGGATATCGCGCTGGCCGTGCTGTTCTTCGCCTCGCCGGCCTCCGGCTACGTGACGGGAGAGGTGCTCGAAGTGGACGGGGGTATTGATGGGCCCAATTCGCCGTCCGTCCTGCCTGACCTGTTAAGCGTGTCAATGCCCAACGCGGTCGTTGCGGTGGCACCGGCGTCCACCGGAAGCTCGACGCCAGTGATCCACTGGCTTTCATCGGACGCGAGAAACACCGCCGGCCACGCGATGTCCCACGCGACTCCCTCAGTGCCGAGCAGGCCGGCCAGGCGACGGCGCTCGCGCCCAGCCTCATCGGTTACGCCCATAGGCGTGTATGCGTGACCAACCACGATGCAGTTGGCCCTGATGCGATCCCGGCCGTGAATGAGGGCCCAGTCACGCGTCAGAGCTTGAATCGCCGCCTTCGACGCCGCGTAAGCCCCCGCGCCCAGTGCGCGGGTGGCCGCGATGGACGAAATGCTGATGACTGATCCCCCGCCAGAGCGTTTGAGATGGGGGATCGCATGCCGGGCGGTGAGCATCGCCGCCCGGACGTTCACGGCCATGACGCGCTCCCAGACGTCAAGATCCACGGTCGCGGGACTTCCCCCGGCGGCGGACAAGGCAACGTTGTTCACCACGGTGTCGAGGCCGCCCAACGCGCGGGCGGCTTCTTCGACGCATCGCGCGTTATCAGCTTCCCTCGATAGGTCACCGATCACCGCGACACCCTCGGCACCAGCATCGTTGATGAGGCCGACGGTCGCCTTCGCCCTTTCGCCGGATACGTCGGCTACGGCGACTTTCGCGCCCTGGCTCGCGAAGAGCACCGCGATCGCCTCACCGATGCCGAGCAGATCACCCCCCGGCGCCGTGCCGGCACCGGTGACAAACGCCCGCTTGCCCGTAAGGCGGTGTCCCGGATCAGCGCCCCGCCACCACGGTTGATTATTCATTTGGATAATATAACTCAATATTAAATGACGGCCTTGTCGGCGCCGCTGGCAACGTCGGTTAGAGCGCGTCCGTGTTCCCTCGGGACGGCTCGGCGCCGCCGACGAGGTCGCCCGGGCGGCGGTCTACCTGGCCAGCGACCTGTCCTCCTACGTAAACGGAACTTCGCACCGACCGGACTCATGAGAGGAACGCTGACATGCCGACCATGGTGGCCATCGCGGATCTAACGGGACAGCCGGGCTCAGGCCCCACGCTGCTCGAGGCCGTCAGGAACCTGCGCCAGGTGTCGATCGCCGAACCGGGAACGAGGGAATTCTCCGTGGTCTCGGTCGACGCGGAGCCGCCCCGCCTGATCATCGTGGAGAAGTTGGACGTGCCGTGACTGTCCGGCCACCCGAGCTCGGAACCATCGAGATCCGCCTCGACGGGGGTGTCGCCACGATCCTGCTCAACCGCCCGCGGCAGCGCAACGCATGGACGCTCCAGATGAGCGAGGACATGAGCGCCGCCCTCGCCTGGTGCGACCGCACGGATGCGGTGGGCGGCGTCGTCGTCAGCGGCAACGGGCCGTACTTCTGCGTGGGCGCGGATCTGTCCGGGCGCGACATCCTCCGCCCGGGCAGTGAACCAGATCGCGAACCGCCCGCGTCGCGCCGGATCCTGTGGCCCTCGGCGGTCCGCAAGCCGGTCGTGGCCGCGTTGCATGGTCACGCCGTCGGGATAGGCATGACGTTCTCGCTGCACTGCGACCTGCGCTTTGTCGCCGAGGACGCGAAGGTAGGGCTGCCGTTCGTGCGGCGTGGCGTGGTTCCCGAGGCCAACGCCAACTGGCTGCTGCCGCGGATTGTCGGGCTCCCGGCGGCGCTTGATCTCGTTCTCACCGGCCGCACTTTGCTGGGACGTGAGGCCGTCCAGCTGGGGCTCTGTCACCGTGCGCTTCCTGCCGGTGAGGTCCTCGACGCCGCGACGCGCTGGGTGGCGCAGGTTGCCGCCGACGGCGCGCCGCTTGCGCTCGGCCTGGCCAAGCGGCTGCTGTGGGACAGCCAGATGTCCGGGCCGGACGAGGCGTGGGATAGGGAGCGTGCGGCGTTCGAAGCGTGCGCTGGCGGCACTGACGCGTCCGAGGGCGTCGCCGCCTTTCTCGAACGGCGGCCGGCCAGGTGGCGGGAGCAGGTCAGCGTCGCCTGGCCGCAGGTACCGGATACCGGCCAGGACTAGCCCGCTAGTCGATCAGCGCGACCTGGACATCGCGGTGGCCGGTGAAAGGAAGGCGGCCATGGCCGGTGTAGATGTTGTCAATCAGCAGCACCTCGCCGGCCTGCCAGCCCGGCGCGGTCGTCGCCGCGGCGAGGCCGTCCGCGACCCGCCGGTGGTCCGCCATGTCGATCTCGGTTCCGTCCCCGTACGTGACGTGGTAGGGACGGGTGCGTCCCGCCCGGTCGTAGACGTCCAGGTAGGTCTCGTACGTCTCGTCGCCCAGCCACCGCGGATCGACGATCTGCGTCAGGATGTGGTTGAAGTACACGCGCTCGGACGTGAGCGGGTGCTCGGCGAACGCGGGCCGCGACAGGTGCGTCGTGAAGCTGCCGTCGGGTTCCCATTCCCAGCTCATGCCGAGGCGCTTGCACGCGGTCTCGATCTCGCGCCGGCTGGTCGTGCCGAATCCCTGCTGCAGGTCGGCGTGATAGGGGAGAGGCTTGCCGTCGCTGGCAGGTGGCACGCCGGGAACCCTGAAGCTGCGGTGGTAGGTCACTCCCTTCTCCTCGAGGTCTCGGCGGAACCGCTCGGGCAGCCCGGCCGTGAAGCGCCGGAAGTCCCCGACGGTGGTGGCGCCGCCGGTGTCCGGGGGTGAGTTGCAGAAGAACGCCAGCTTGACCGGATAGTCCTTGAGATAGGCCATCTCCTGGTGCAGCAGTATGGTCACCTGCGGCGGCACCTGGGTTGCCTCGTAGACCGCTCCCTTGATCGCCGCGCGCGGGGTCGCGCCGCCCACGTAACCGGCGGCGTGCGGCCGGTAGTGAGAGACGAGCCGTGTGAAGGCGTCCGTGTCGCGCACAGGGAAGCCGCGCAGCAGCAGGGCTCCGTGCCGGACCAGCAGCCAGTCGATCACCGCCGCTCGCTCGGCGAACCACTGGCTCGCCGCCTCGATGCTCTGAGCTAGTTCGCCGCCCAGGGGGCGGACCACGAGCGGCGGGTTTCCCGGGTACGGCAGGTCGGCCGCTACGTCCGGTCCGAGCTCTTCGACCAGCGGATCAGGGGCCGTCCCGATGGGCTCGCCGGCTACTGCTGAGTAATCCATGGCCATCCTGCCTGCGTTGACCATTCATATAACTATTGATACCTTTATAGCTGATTATGAGTTGCCTGGCCAGCAGGGAGGCGGCGATGCAGCAGACCTCGGCGGCCGTGGCGGGGCTGGCGGGCGAACCCATCGAGCGGGATCGCCGTTACCGCAAGGAGCGCCTGGCGGCCGCCTTCCGCCTGCTCGCCCGATTCGACGCCGCCGACGGTGCCGCCGGTCACATCACCGTTCGCGATCCGGAGTACGATTCGTGCTTCTGGGTTAACCCGGTCAGAAAGCACTTCAGCAAGATTCGCGTGTCTGACCTGCTGCTGATCGACGACTCCGCGCGGGTGCTTGCCGGAGATGGAGCGCTCAACCGGGCGGCTTTCGCGATCCACTCACGGATCCACAAGGCTCGCCCGGACGTCCTGGCCGCGGCGCACGCGCATTCGTTGTACGGAAAGGCATGGTCGGCTCTCGCACGCCACCTCGATCCGCTTACCCAGGACGCCTGCGCTTTCTATGACGACCACGCGGTGTTCAGCGACTACACCGGAGTCGTGTTCGATGAGGCCGAGGGTGACCGGATCGCCGAGGCGCTCGGTGGCAAGAAGGCCTGCATCCTGCGCAATCACGGCCTGCTCACCGTCGGGGGGTCTGTGGAGGAAGCGGCCTGGTGGTACCTGGCCATGGACCGGGCGTGCGGAGTACAGCTGCTCGCCGAGGCCGCGGGAACACCGCAGCTCATCGAACCGGCCAGCGCAGCGCTGACGGCGAGCCAGGTCGGGACCCCGGAGGTGGCCAAGATCAACTTCGATTGCCTTTGGGACGTGCTCCTTGACGAGGAGCCCGACTTCCTCGATTGATCGGCATCGTAATGAGTAACCGCGACGTGGAGGAGCACGCGATGGAGCGAACCGGGCGAGGACGATACGAGACCAGCCTCGACGATCCCGAATTCACGGTCATGGACGACGGGACGCGATTCGCGGGGTTCTTCCTCGGTGACGGCGAGGACGAGCCCGCCGTGTTCCCTATGGAGGTAACGGCCAACTACCGGTTCCCCATCCACTACCACAAGACCCACTACATGTCGATCATCCTGCGGGGCTCGCTGCGGGTGGGCAAGAAGTGGTACCGACCGGGCGATATCCGGCTGCAGGAGAAGGGATCGGTCTACGGTCCGGAAGAGGCGGGTCCCGAAGGGTGTTACATGCTGAACATCTTCGCCGATCGCCGCGGTTACTTCCCGACGCTGCTGGACCAGCCCGCGCGGGAATACCCGGCGGTCGAGCCGCACATCATGCTCAGCAAGGTGTGGAACGAGCTGGCCGAGGCCGCCGGGGCCGCTCCCGCGCCAGCCGAACGCTAAGACTCCGAGGACCTGCTGCACGACCACCGCGCAGATCATCTCCACCCAGTCCGGATCGGGGATTCCGATCGCCGCCGCCTCGCTGATGCCCGGGTAGAGGCAACCAACGAGCCTGTCGACGGCAGGCCACGTCCTCGACGCGACCGCCATCGCCGTGGGGCGTGATCAGCGCGAACGACGCACCGGCCGCTCCGGACGATGTCTTCTCGCGGGCCGTGGGAATCTAACGAAGATTGCAATAAATTAAATAGTTGACCTCTTCTATTCTTTGATATACGGTGCCCGTATCCGGAGATCGGTAGCGACGGCGGCTCAGCAGCGTACTTCGTGGGTGCGGATCTGACCGGGCGGCGGAACAGTCGGACGACGAGCAGCCAAGGAGTTCTGGTGGAGTCGACCTTGCTTCGGGCCGAACAACTCAGGGCAGGCTACGGATCGGTCACCGTCGTCCACGGGATCGACCTCGAGGTCATGCCGGGCGAGGTAGTCGCCTTGCTGGGTGCCAACGGAGCGGGCAAGACCACAACCTTGCTGACGCTCGCCGGGGACATACCTGCCCTCGGCGGCAACGTCGTCATCAACGGCAAGCCCAGCCGCGTCCCGCTGCACAGGCGGGCTCGCAACGGTCTCGGCTTCGTGACAGAGGAGAGGTCCGTGTTCATGGGCCTCACCACCGAGGAGAACCTCAAGATCGGCAGGGGCGACATCGACTTCGCCATCGAGCTGTTCCCGGAACTCAGGAGCCGCTGGAAGGTGAAGGCCGGTCTGCTGTCCGGCGGCGAGCAGCAGATGCTGACCCTCGCGCGGGCCATCTGCAGGCGGCCGAAGCTCCTGCTCGCTGACGAGCTTTCCCTCGGCCTCGCTCCCTTGGTGGTGGACCGCCTGCTCCGGGCGGTGCGCCAGGCGGCCGACGCCGGACTCGGGGTGCTGCTCGTGGAGCAGCACGTGCGGAAGGTCCTCGGATTCGCCGATCGCGGATACGTGATCCGCCGCGGGCGGGTGGTGATCCAGGGGGCCGCCACTGATCTCAAGGCGCGTCTACACGAAATCGAGAGCACCTATCTTTCCGCCGGCGGTCCGGCAGAAGGGGACGAGGACGTCGACGAATAGCGTCGGCCCACCCCAGCCGGATCGCGTCGACGCTCGCACTAACCCCGCTATCCACGAAATTCCAACAACTCCCGAACACCGGAGTGTCTTCATGAACAGACCGAAGCGTCAGAAACTTGCAGCCGGGGTTGCACTGTGCGCGCTCGCCATTGTCGCCACGGCATGCAGCTCCTCCAGCAGCAGCACCTCGTCGGCTACGGGGTCCAGCTCCGGCACGGCCAGCACCGGGTCCGCGCCGACCGGAAGCGCGATCAGCATCGGCGTGATCGAGCCGACCAACACCGCGATTTACAACGCGGGTGACGAGGTGGCAGCGGTCCGTGCCGCCGCCGCGGGCATCAACGCCCAAGGGGGG
>Ga0207693_10000131_pt1 | contig 67893 bp, 51 predicted proteins | sample LARL81metaG_FD_184347 | JGI IMG/M metagenome (GOLD analysis project Ga0207693, IMG submission 184347) | Corn, switchgrass and miscanthus rhizosphere microbial communities from Kellogg Biological Station, Michigan, USA - LAR L8-1 metaG... | ecosystem: Host-associated > Plants > Roots >... | reverse complement strand
TTTGAAGCCACGGTGCGGCTTGGAACGCACCCACACAACATTGACATCATCGAGCAGATCGCAATATTCCGCATTCGCCACTTCCTGCTCACGGCAGCCCGTGTTCAAGAAATAGCTCATCCACAATTTTTCTTCGTCGTCTGCCGCCTGAAACAGCGCCCTGAGTTCGTGCGGCTTGTACGGCTTGACCTCTTTTTCTTCGTAGTCCAACTGCCCAAGGATTTCTCCAGCGAAGAGGATACCGTTGGCACGCAGGAAGGTGTTGCAGGTTTGGAAGATGTTGTAAACGTAACGGGGCTCAAACAGAGTGTCCCTGGTGTTCTTGCGCTGCCGAAGGAAGGACACGTAAGGCAACAGATCGTCGCCCACAGTGAGTTGATCGAGATGCTTGATGCCGCTACGCTCGCACCAGTCCAAGAAATATCCCAACCGCTCGGTGTAGGTCTTCACGGTCTTGGGGCCTTTTAGGAGGGATTTCTTGGCGAGGAATTTCTTGACCTCGTCCGCAACACCCTTGCGATTGGGGTCGCCGTCCGCCTTGACCGCTACGCCACTGCCCACAGCGTCAAGCGTTGCCTGCCTGCGCTGCATGGCTTCGACCGCTGCTTTGAAATCCATGCCAACGGATTCGTATTTCAACCCGTACCGCAGGTAGAACGGACCCGTGACATCTTCCTTCGAGCGCCGCCCCCGCCGTTCCAAATCAATCGGAATGTAGCGCCGATCCTTGCCTTTGCCCACCACCCTATACAACTTCACCGACAACGCCATATTTCCCCCGCAGAACCTAATACCGAGGTTCGGAGGAAATACCTTGAAATCCGTAAGCAGAGCTTTTTAGCCCAGAATTACGCTGCAAGTTGTTGGAAATAAAAGCGTAGAAAATCTGGCGGAGAGGGAGGGATTCGAACCCCCGGTACCCTTTCGGGTACGCCGGTTTTCAAGACCGGAGCCATCAACCACTCGGCCACCTCTCCGGTGACTGCAGCGCGGAGCGCAGTTTTGCGCGCTTGGTTAGTTTACAACAGGAGTCCGAAATCTCAGTAGGGCGGCAGCAGGCCGAATGCACGGGAGTGGAACTCCATGACCTCGGCGAAATGGGACAAGAAATAGGTAAGACTATGATCGCCGGGATAGGCGTGGTATTCGTGCTTCACACCTTCTTTTTGCAGTTCGTCGTGGAGGGCAGCCGCTCCTTTTTCGAATCCGTAATTGTCATCCTGGCCACAGTTGAAATAGATGGACATTTTTCTGAGAGCGAGGGCATTTCGTTTCGCCAGTAGGAATGGACTGTTTTCATTCCAATGAGCAACGATGATGGGCTTGCCGAAGACTGGGGCAAGCACGCCTGCTAGCGGAGCTCCGGTATTCGAGGCCGAATCGAGTGTACGAGGTGATTCGGTGATGAGCGCGGCGCTTTGCGCGCTCGCGGCGGAAAAGAGTTCCGGATGGGCAAAGGCGAAGCGCAAAGCACCGTACCCTCCCATGGAAATGCCACTGAGGGCTCGGCCTGCGCGGCCCGGGCGGATGCGGTATTTGCTCTCAATGTGCGGCAGGAATTCCTGGAGGAAGAAGTCGCTGTAACGAACAGAGCCGTCGGCGGAGTTGATGTAGAAGCTGCGCCGTCCTTCGGGCGCGACAATCAGGAAGTCGCCCATCTTGTGCTGGCGGCGCAGATCGTCAAGCAATGTCCAACCGCCCGTGTTGAAGAGAGTTTGCTCGTTGTCGCCGAGTCCGTGCAGAAAATACAGTACTGGATATCGCTGGGGAGGATGGTCCGCCGCACTCGCGTCATAACCGGCGGGCAGGTAGACGCAGTAGTGGACGACTTGTTTGAGAATACGGCTGTTCAGGGCGCTGCAGTCGATGCGGCTCTGCGCGGTCGCCACGAATGACGCAAGCAAGAGAAATAAACAGAGATGCCTGAGAGCTCGGATCATTCAGAACGCCTATTCGTACCGCAACGCCTGGACGGGGTCGAGCCGGGCAGCACGCCCAGCGGGATACAGACCGGAGACCAGGCTCACGAGGAATGAAAATCCGATCGCTAACGCGACCAGCCACCACGGCACCGCCCAGAAATGTTCGGGCGGGAAGGACTGGCTCTTCAGGTAAATGTTCGTTCCGAAGTTTATAACCTGGCCGATCGCCCAGCCGAGCGCGACCCCCACCATGCCACCGAGAATTCCCATGGCGCCGGCCTCGGCAAAGAAGAGCTTTTTTACATCTCCGTCGCTGGCTCCAATCGCTTTCATAATCCCGATCTCGCGGCGACGTTCGAGGATCGCCATCACCAGAGTGTTCACGATTCCGATGGAAGACACGATCAAGGCGAGGCTCCCGAAGATTCCGAGAAACGCGTACAACACTTTGAAAACCTGCTGCAGGCCGCGGCTGGCATCGAGAATCGAGAATGTGCCGAAACCCATTTTTTTGATGGCATTCTCGACGACTTGAACCTGCGCTGGATCCTTCACCCGTACGCTTACGGAGGAATACACCGGCTGGTCGCTCGCGGCCCGCGAGATTTCGCGCAGGTCGGTGGGTTGCATCACGTGAAGACTTTCAGCCAGCTTCAACGGAACGAAAACCTTGGCGCGCGTAGGGCCGCGCATGCTCTCCGGGTCAAGGTCGGCGACGCCGACGATCTTAAGCCGCTGTTCCCGCGAAACGACGGAGTACGCGGCGCCCTCAAGATTGCTGTCCGCGGAATTCATAGCGGCGGCACCGGGGGGCGAAGGCCTAGCTGGGTTTGCCGCTCGCTGCGCATAACGCATGGTCAATTCCTTTCCGAGCAGGGGCTTCGCCAAATCGGCGACGTTGGTCTCGTCGACTCCGCGAGCCGGAGTCTTGTTCAGTAGTTCCTCGGCGAAACTCTTTTGCAAAACCGCTTCGGCAGCCGTGTCGGAGGAGAAGAAACTTCCCTGCATGCCTTCGAAGGCGTCATTGGATTTTGCGGATTCGGGCAGCGCGGAAACCATGGTCAGGTGCGGCTTATCTTCGTAGCGTAGTTCGGTGATGAAGCGGATGTCGGGATAGGCCTCGAGGACGTTGGGGAGATGTTCAATCTCGATCCGTGCAGGCTCGTCGAGGATGCGGCTTTCGCCTGGGGGCGGCGCGTTGCGGTCGTCGTCGCGGCCCATTCCCCGGAGATCGCGCCGAGAGGTAACCAACACGGTGTCAAACAATCCCGACTTCGCCAGTCGACGCGAGAATAACTGCTGCAAGCCAATGCCAAGAGAAAGCATGGCAACGAGCGAGGCGACGCCCACCGAGATGCCGATGGTGGTCAGCGAGTTTCGCAGCAGCGACTCGCGCAGATTTCGCAGAGCCAGTTCGGTTAGGTCTGGAAGCTTCATGCCTCTCCTCCTTGCTCCTGCAAGACGACGGGGGGCGTGTTGGGCCGGTCGTCAATGAGTTTGCCATCTGCCAGGAAGATGAGGCGCTCAGCGTAGCGCTCCGCCAAGGCGCGCTCGTGGGTGACCATCACAACGGTCATCCCAAGTTCTCGATTGAACTGGCGCACCATCTCCATGATTTCCGTTCCGGTGTGGCTGTCGAGATTGCCCGTGGGCTCATCGGCTAAAAGAAGTTGCGGACGGTTGATAAGGGCACGAGCGAGGGCAGCTCTCTGTTGTTCGCCGCCAGACAGTTCGCTAGGCCGGTGATTCATGCGGGCACCGAGGCCGACGCGCTCTAACGCTTCACGAGCAAGGCCCTGCCGCTGGCCGCGATCGACTTCCGCGAAGCGGAGAGGAAGTTCGACATTTTCTGCGAGCGTCATGCTGGCGATCAGGTTGAACGACTGAAAGACCATGCCGACCACCCGCAGGCGATATTTTGCGAGGTCTTCGCGTGAGAGGCTTGCCAGATCACGATCTCCGACGACGACGCTTCCCGACGTGGGGCGATCGAGTCCCGCGATGAGATTTAGGACGGAAGACTTGCCGGATCCGGAACTTCCGAGGAGCGCAACGAATTCCCCAGCACGAACTTCGAGGGAGACGCCATCTACCGCGCGGATGAGAGTCTCGCCCATGCGGTAATGTCGGCAAAGGTTTTCACTGCGAATCGCGGTCGTTCTACGGACTGGAGGGGCTGTACTGGCAATCGTCATAGGCTCTAACGCATTTCTCCTCGTAACACACGCAGCGCGTCAGCAGCCTTCACGTCGCCGCTCTTGCCTTCAGTGTCGTTGCCATTCACTGTGACGGCATCGCCTTCCCCGGGTGCGAGGAACAAATTCTCTTCGACTCCGTGCTGGCGCGTATAGAGGTCGTAGTAGCGGCCGCGGGCGGCATAGAGTTGTGCGTGCGTACCCCGCTCCACGATTTGTCCCTGCTCCATGACCATGATCTGGTCGCCTCGGCGAATGGTGGACAGCCGGTGTGCGATCACGAATGTGGTGCGCCCTTGCATCAGATAGGAAAGGCCATGCTGGATCATTTGTTCTGATTCAGAGTCGAGGCTGGAAGTGGCTTCGTCGAGAATCAAAATGCGCGGCTCGGCGAGGATGGCACGGGCAATCGAGATTCGCTGCCGCTGGCCGCCCGACAGTTTTACGCCGCGCTCGCCGACAATTGTGTCGTACTTGTCGACGAAGGATTCGGCAAACTCGTCGACTCGGGCGATGCGGCAGGCGCGCATGATGTCTTCCTCGCTGGCGTCCGGCCGTGAGAAGGCTACGTTCTCGCGGATCGTGCCATCGAAGAGGAATGATTCCTGAAGAACGACGCCTAATCTTGTGCGGAAAGAATCGAGCCGAACGGTGCTCAAGTCCACGCCATCAACCCGAACCGTGCCTTTTGAAGGCACATAAAAAGCCGACACGAGGCCAATCGTCGTCGACTTTCCGGACCCGGACGAACCGACAAGAGCGGTCACGGTTCCGGGTTCAGAGCGAAAGGAAATGTCGCGGAGAACATCGTGAATCCCGTCGTAGCTGAATGTGACGTTCTCGAATTCGACCAGTCCCACAATGTCGCGAAGTTGTACGGAGCGGTTCGGATCCCTATCCTCCTGACTTTCTCGCATGATTTCCTGGGTTCGCTCTAAACCGGCCAGGGCCTCGGTCAACTGGGTGCCGATTGAGACGACTTGCATCACTGGGGCAATCAGAAAAACCAAAAGAAAGTTGTACGAGAAATAGCTTCCCGGACTGAGTGTGTGGGCCGTCATTTGACCGCCACCGATATACATGGTGGCCGCGCCGACGACGCCCAGCAACACGCTCGCAGAGAGTCCCATCAGGGATGTGGCCGTCAAGGTACGCATGACGTTGTCGAGGAGACGGCGGACTCCACCGGCAAAAATTTTCTCTTCGCGTTCTTCCGCGTGATAGCCCTTAATCACGCGAACTCCACCAAGAGATTCGGTGAGGCGTCCGGTGACCTCGGCGTAAATCTTGCCACGCTCGCGAAAAATGGGACGGATCGTCGCAAATGCGCGGTTCAGGGCGAAGGCAAAACAACCGAGCGAACCGACGGCGATCAGGGTTAGCGGGGCGCTGATGCGAATCAAGAGAGCGAGCGCAATACCAGCCGCGACTAGTCCTCCCGCGAAATCCACCAACCCCGTTCCCAGCAGGTTTCGGACGCCGTCAACGTCGGTCATGATGCGCGACACTAGAGCACCGGTCTTGTTGGCGTCATAAAAGGACACAGGGAGGCGTGAAACGTGTGCTTGTACTTGTTGGCGTAAGTCCGCAATCAGGCGCTGGGCAGCTTTCGACAGCAACTGCGTCAACGAGAAGGAAGTGACGCCTTGAATCAGGGTAGCAAGCAGAACGGCCAAAACGAGAGGCCGCAGCAACCCGCCTTGGTGCTTGCTGACCACGTTATCGATCAGGAATTTCGAGGAAAAGGGGAGGACGAAGCCGGCGAGCTTGTTGATGACCATCAGTACAAAGCCGAGGGCGAGCAATCCGCGCCGCGGACGCATGAGCTTCCAGACTTCGGGCCAAACGGCCTTCAGGCGCTGGATCTTTGGGGGTTTGGCGTCTTCTTTGGCTGGAGAAGTCAATCTCTTCTTTGACTCCCCTGGCCCGGGATTCGCTTCATTATTACAGCATTGTCACACATCCGCGAGGGACGCGTCCCGAGAACGCGCCCTGTGGCAGAGCGCGTGCAGACGTTGTATGCTCGGGGCGTGTCCCGCCTCTCTCCGCCGGACCGTTCACCGACCTTGGGCCTGTTCCTGGGCTTGCTCATCACGTTGTCCGCGATCGTGGCTTATTCGGCCTATATCACCTGGCAAGTGACCGGCTTGCGCAAGCTGCAGACCGAACTGGTGGACCGCGATCGCAAGGATTCGCTGCAGTTGCTGAGAATCCAGAATGATCTGAATCTTCTTGCCGTCGCTATGCGCGACATGGTGAGTAGCGACGAGCCGTATCCTTTGACCGCGTGGTCGGCCCAATTCCAGAGGATCCGGACCGACCTTGACGATGCGATGCGACTGGAAGCCGGTTTGGCCGCGGCCAGCCGGACTCCGGAGCAGAGCGCCTTTCTCGCTGGATCGTTTACACAATTTTGGGATGCCGTGGATCGAATTTTTGCGCTCGCACGTGAAGGGAAAGACAAAGAAGCGCGCGCGCAGATTCAACTCTCGCTGCAGGAGCGGCAGGCGGCACTGAGCACTGCCGTGGCACGGATGCTGGTGCAGAACAGCGAGAATGAAGAGCAGGCGGGCCAACGCATCGTCCTGATCTATGACCGGGTACAGAGGCAGGTGTACTTCTTTCTGGCCGCTACGTTGCTGGCGATTCTGCTGAGCGGGCTGTCGGTCATCCGCTGGAACCGGAGGCTGTTTGCGCGACTGGCGGAAGTTTCCGCACGTCGCAGCGAGCTGGCGCAGAAATTGATTGCCACGCAGGAATCCACGCTGCGCTATATCTCGCGCGAATTGCATGATGAATTCGGCCAGATCCTAACAGCGGTGGGGTCTATGTTACGGCGGGCGGGAACGCATGCGCCAGAAGGGTCATCCTTGCGCGCCGATTTAAAGGAAGTTCTGCAGGTTGTGCAGAGCACGCTGGAGAAAGTTCGCAGCCTGTCTCAGGCGCTGCATCCGGTCATGCTCGACGAGGCCGGGCTCGAGAGCACTCTTGACTGGTACATCCCAACCGTAGAACGGCAAACCGGAATTGCCATATCCTATGAGAAGCAGGGTGTGCCGTTCCCTGTGGATGGTGGGGCCGGTGTGCATGTTTATCGCGTCGTGCAGGAAGCACTGAACAATGTGGCGCGACACTCAGGCGCCAAGGCGGCGTGGGTGCGTTTGCGTTTTTTGCCCGCTGGACTGGAGCTGGAAGTAGAGGATCATGGAGCGGGCTTCGCAGAGCGCTCAACCACCAAGCGCGGTATCGGCCTGGTAGCGATGCGCGAACGAGCTGAGTTGATGGGCGGACAAATTGTGTTTTCACGACCACCGGAAGGCGGAACGCGGGTTCACCTGGAAGTTCCGAGAGAGAAAGCGGAGTCTTATGGAAAAGAAGATCACAGTGTTGCTGGTGGATGATCATAGCCTGGTGCGGCGTGGGTTCCGTCGCATGCTGGAGGATGAGGCCGACATGGAAGTCGTCGGTGAAGCGGGCAACGGCGAGGATTCCATCAAGCTGGTGAAAGAACTTCATCCGCAGGTCGTAGTGATGGATTGCGCTTTGCCGGGCATGAATGGGCTCGACGCCACACGCAGGATCATTGAGAATTCACCGGGCATTGCGGTTCTGATGCTCAGCATGCATACGGAGAGCACGTGGGTGAGACAGGCGATTGAAGCTGGCGCCAAAGGCTACGTTTTGAAAAACGCGATGGACCTGGAACTGGGGGCCGCCATCCGGAAGGTCGCAGCCGGGGAAAGCGTTTTCGATCCGCAGGTGGAGCAGAAGTCGGTGCTCAAGGGGGAGCGCAGTGCCGCGCTCACGCAGCGCGAACTCGAAGTGCTGCAGATGATCGTCGACGGTAAGTCGAACAAGGAGATCGCGACGGCACTTGAACTTAGCGCAAATACCGTCGCTGTTCATCGCGCGAACATCATGAACTCTTTGGGAATTCATAAGACCGCGGAACTCGTGGTCTATGCGATCCGCGCAGGGTTGGTGAACGTTCCGTGAATCGTCGCTCGTTCCTCGGGGGGATGGCGGGACTGGCGTCGTGTTCGCAGGTGCCTGGCATTTGGGCGATCGCGGCACAGACTGCAGCGGCTTCGCCCGGCTTTCGATTTGCTGATGTGACCAGCCAGGCGGGAATTCAGTTTGAGCATAATAGCGGAGCCTTCGGCGGAAAATTTCTGCCCGAAACCCTCGGTTCCGGGTGCGCATTTCTGGACTACGATCGCGACGGGTGGCAGGACATTCTGTTGATCAACGGAATGGACTGGCCGGGGCACAAGAAACGCCGTTCAACGCTCCGCCTGTATCACAACAATGGAAATGGCACGTTCACTGATGTCACGACGCACGCAGGGCTCGACATTGAAATGTACGGCATGGGCGTGGCAGTCGGCGATTACAACAACGACGGGTTTCCTGACGTTCTGATCACTTGCGTGGGGCAGAACCGCTTGTTTCGTAACACGGGTAAGGGCACATTTGTCGATGTGACGAACACCAGCGGACTGGGGAAGCGAGAGGGCTTCAGTACATCCGCTTTGTGGTTTGACTATGACCGTGATGGACTACTCGATTTATTTGTCTGCAATTACGTGAAGTGGTCGCCGGAACACGACGTGTTCTGCAGCCTCGACGGAAAGCACAAGTCCTACTGCACACCTGAGGCGTATCGCGGCGCTACATGCTGGCTCTTTCATAACAAGGGTGATGGGACGTTTGAGGATGTAACCGCTGCGAGCGGGATTTTCGACAGCAGTTCGAAATCGTTGGGAGTTGCACTGTTCGACCCCAACCATGATGGCTGGCCCGATGTGCTCGTGGCCAATGATACGCAGCCCAACAAACTTTATCGCAACCAGCACAACGGTACGTTTAAGGACGAAGCGGTGGAGGCCGGGCTAGCGTTCAGCAGCGAGGGCAAAGCGCGCGCGGGCATGGGCGTGGACGTGGCGGATTTCGACAACTCCGGCACACCCGGAGTGGCGATCACGAACTTCGACAATGAAATGATCGGGCTCTACCGGATGAGCGGCAAGAGCTTCGAAGACATCGCGCCACAGTCCGGGGTCGGGATCGCGTCCAGAAACAGCCTGGGATTTGGTTGCGCCTTTCTCGACGTCAACCTGGATGGCTGGCTCGACTTTATCGTCGCGAACGGACATATCGACGAGACCGTGCGCAATATTCGCGGAAATGTTGGATACGCCCAGCCGCCCCAACTCTTTTTGAATGGTGGCAAGGGGACCTTCCGCGATGTCGCGGCAGAAGTTGGAACGGACTTCGATCAGCCCAAAGTTGGGCGTGGCCTGGCTTATGCTGATTTTGACCGGGATGGAGACATCGATTTGCTGCTCACGACCAACAATGGGCCAGCGCACCTATACCGCAACGACCAGCAGACGGGGAACCGCAGTATCCGTTTTCGTCTGATAGGAACGAAGTCAAACCGCGATGGAATCGGCGCGAGCGTGCGGGTATTTGCTGGAGGGATCACCCAATCGCGCCTGGTGAAGGGTGGTTCCAGTTACCTCTCACAGTCAGAACTCCCGGTCACCTTTGGATTGGAGAAGCGGCAAGCCATTGATCGCCTGGTGATCGACTGGCCGAGCGGCCGGACGGAGGAATACAAGAATCTTGCGGCAGGACGTTGCTACGAGTGTACGGAAGGCAAGGGAGTGGCTCCGCAGGATGGCTACTGACGGGCATTGACAGCAGATGCCTTCGCTATAGTTCCGACCGCCACCAAATCGATCTCAACCGAGTCGTTCACGCGCAAGAACAACGTGCTCGGATTTTTCATTCCCCACTTCGCGTAGGGGACGGTGAAATGAACAGTGGCGGTCCAATGGTCGGAAGACATTTCGACCTCAGCGGGCACGGTAATCTCGTGATCGGTGCCGTGGATGCTGAACATGCCGTGAATCTTGACGGAGGACTTACCCGGGCTTGCGATAGTGCCCTCGACTTTGTCTGGATGGAAAGCAATGTCCGGATACTGACTACTCTCGAGAATCTCCTTATGCATTTTGCGGTCGCGCATGCTGCTGCCGCTTTCGCCACTGGCGGCATCGACGACGATCTCGCCCGAGATTTTTCCTGAGATCGGCTCGAAGTGCAAGGCTCCGAGTTTTAGCTGGAAGGTCCCGCGAACGGTGTGGAGGACATCTGCCAGCGTGAACTTGACCGACGTGTGTGCGGGATCAAGTTGAAAGGCTGTGTCCTGCGCCGTAGCCGCCGAGGTTAGAGCTGTCAGCAGGGTGAATAAGGCCCACGCGAGCCCTCGGGCATACTTGATCGTCTTGAGTGTAGTCCCCTTCATGAGTTATGCAGTTAAGAGTCCCCATCCTAAAGTGAGGCCGTCCAGCGCAAGGTGCAGCGGGGAGAGGATTCCCACATGCAGTTCGAGTAACCTGTGGAAAACATCTGGCCTCTTCTGAAGCACCTGCAGGGTGCGGCGTTGTAACCGAGGACGACCGTCGAGCGCAAGCAGCAGTCGGGCCATTAGGAGCGGACGAAGGGCCAAGCGGCGATGCTCATGTTCGTAGCGAGTCAGGTCTGCCGTGCGCAAGCAGTCCGCTAAGACCAGGGCTTGGCTAAAGGCTAGGCAAAGTCCCTCGCCCGTGATGGCATCGACTGTGCCTGACGCATCTCCGATCAGCGCTACATTGCCGCGACTTACGCGTTCCAATTTGCAGGTGGAAGTCAGAGAGCCCTTCTCTCTGGAAGAAACGTCAGCGCCCTCGAGCCGTGCGCGCAATTCCGGGAAGCGCTGCAAAGCCTCGGCGAGCCGCAATTTGGGATTGCGGGAGATCAGTGCCACGCATACCTGATTGCTCGACACGGGCGTCACGTAGATTTCCCCGATCCGGGCCCAGTGTAATTCCATGCGGTCGGTCCAAGGCGCCACACGATAATGCTGCCGAAAGGCGTAGCGGCAATCTCTTCTCCGGAAAGCGTCGAGGCCGGCCCATCGTCGCACGCGAGAAGCGCCGCCGTCGGCTCCGACAATCCAGTGGGCGCTGATTTTGCGTTTTCCCAGTTGAACTCCATCTGGCAAAATTCCGGTCACCGGGGTCTGCCACAAGAAGTCGATTCCCAGGCTTGCGGCTCGGTCTGCGATCAGCCGATGCAACACAGTGCGGCGTATGCCAATGCCGGAAGAGTGCTTGGGGAATGCTGCCTCGATGGCAATCCCCCCCGCGAGAAATCGAATGCCGCGGAAAGGACAAGAACTTTCTTCGTCGACTGAAACTCCAAGTTTTTTGAGCGCGGCGAGGCCGTCAGGCATCAGGCCTTCGCCGCATGGTTTGTCGATCGGCATGTGGGCGCCGTCCGCTACGATCACGCGAAATCCCTGCTGCCGAGCCGCAATGGCGGCCGCGAGCCCTGCAGGACCACCACCAATCACAAACACATCTGTCGAATTCAGCAACTGCAAACCTCACCATTGCAGGAGTACAAGTTCGGAACAAAAACCCGGGCCCATCGCCGCAAGAATGCCGAGCGTGCCTGGCTCAGGGCGACGGTTCTTCATAACATCTTCCAGCACGACCAAGACCGATGCGGACGAGAGATTCCCGACCTTTTTCAGGCAATCCCAGGATGCGTCGAGCTGACCGTTGTGTAAATCGAGTGCGGCGGCCGTGGCCTCCAGCACCTTTGGCCCGCCGGTGTGCAGCACCCAGCTTCCGATGTCGCCACGCTTGTGGCCGTGGTCGCCGAGAAATGCGTCCATGTCGTGCCCCAAATTTTCGCGAATCAACACGGGCACTTCGGGTGAAAGCGTAATGCGAAACCCCTTTTCGGTTATTTTCCAGCCCATCATCTCTTCGGTCTCGGGATAGAAAACGGACCGAGTCGCGAGAATCTTCGGGCCTGTCGCGTTTAAGTCTTCTCCGGTAACAATGACCGCGGCCGAACCGTCGGCGAACAGTCCTGAGGAGATGAGGTTGGCTACCGAAAGATCGTCACGCTGAATCGTGAGCGAGCAGAGCTCGACCGACACGAGAGCCGCCGCCTGAGAGGGATAGGCACGTACGTAATCCGCAGCGCGCGCAATTCCCGCGGCGCCGGCAACGCAACCCAGGCCAAAGATTGGAACGCGCCTAATATTTCTCGGCAGGCCCATGCGGTTGATTAGGAGAGCATCGATTGAGGGACTGCAGATGCCGGTGACCGACGTGAAAAAAAGTGCTCCAAGCGCGCTGGCGTCGAGCCCGGCGTTGTGGAGCGCGCGACAAAGAGCCTGCTCCCCGAGTTCCTGAGCGCACTCAATCCAGACGTCATTGGCCTGTCCCCAAGTGTTCATGTCGTAATATTTTTCCGGGGGCATGACCAAATGGCGTCCTTCGACGGCCACGTTGCGATGAAGGCGGGCCAACATTTGCGGATTTCGCAACTGGTCGCCCCAGTATTCCCGAAGTTTTTCCAGCAGGATTTTCTGAGAGTAATAGTGTTTTGGAAAGGCACTCGCGGCGCTGGCAATCTTCATTGAATGGGTTCCGGTCCCGGCACGGAGTCAGCGCCATCACCTTGCCGGACATCGTGGCTTACAAACTTAGATGGTCGGGCCTTGTTGGCGGTTGTACTCGCTCACTACGTGCCGTCAGAGTATTTTCCCAACGCCCCACCGGCGAATTGTCATCCGCTTGTTAAATCGGGCCCCAGGAAGCAGGTAAAGCTTAACCGCGGAACGCTTTTCGCGCCAGTCCTAAAGCTTCGGACCGCAGAGCATCCGGGCAATTGGCATCAGCGCCGACGAGCGCAAGGGAACCCCGACTGTCAGTGGGAAGTCCCTCTACCACGTAACGCTAGTAGCGGACGTTCAATTCCAACAAGCCGAGCAACCGCTTCGGGTTCACCCGCTTGGAGTAGCGCTCGGAGGCGGGCCCGGGCCGTTCCAGTGCGAAGGCCACGTCCATTTTTACTTTCGCGATCGGGGGCTAGGGAGTGAGAGCAATTGAAGTGGGACTGCCGGGGACAGAATACGAGGCCACAGAAGTGAGCGCTCCGGTGCCCGTGTCGAGACTGAAAGACTGAATCACCGGACTCTGCTGGTTCCCGACAAACAAGTATTTTCCACCGGCATCCGTGGCTAAGCTGTTCGGCTGCGAACCTGTGCCAAATGGAGAACCCGTGAGGAGTGCGAGAGAACCATCGGAGCCGATCGAATAGGCCGCAAGGTTGCTTGACCCCTGATTGGCCACGTACAAATAGGCCCCGGATTTGTCGATGAAAAGAGTGACCGGCGCCGCATACTGCTCACCGATTGGAGAGCCGGAAAGCTCGGTTAGAGATCCGTCTGCGTTGATCGTGAACTCTGAGATGGAATTGTCCAACGTGTTGGCGGTGTACAAGATATTGCCACTGGAAGAGATGGTCAACCCGAAAGGATTTCTTCCCGTAAAAAATGGGGAACCGGGAACTACGGAGAGAACGCCCTGATTCAAATTAAAGGCTTCGATGATGCCGGGGAAGCCTCCGCCAGTCACATAAAGAGTAGAACCTGATGGCGACACCTTCATATTGATCGGTGTCATTCCAATCGGAAACGGGGAGCCCGCAACCTCTGTTAATGCGCCTGTGCCAGAGTCGATCGAGAAGGCCGAGATGCTACCCGATCCGGAATTGCCGACATAAAGGAAGGCTCCTGCCGAATCCATGGCGAGAATTGTGGGCGATGATCCGACATTGGTGCGGGGAGTGACTTCGGCGATGGCGCCAGTAGTCGAAATCGTGAACAGAGAAACGTCGCCGGTGGGGGGACCGTCGCCGGAGTTGGCGGCGTACAAAAATTTTCCTGAAGGATGCATTGCAATGGACTGGACCGCTGAGCCTGCGGTAATGGGACTTCCGGTCAATTGCGTAAGGACGCCCGAATTGGGGTCTTCGCGGTAAGCAACAATCTGATTGGACCCGGGGATTGAGGCGTACAGGTAATGGCTACTCGTCGAACCACAACCCACCCATGTGGCCATGCTTGCGCAAACAAAGAGCAGAGCCGCTGCTTTCTTTAGCATCCGTAACTCCTGAAGGAATTTGCCCAAACGAAAATCGGGAGATCGCTGGATCCCGGCAACACCCGGGACGAATGAATCTCTATCAGCAGTACTTATTGTTGAACTTCTATCATACGGGAGAAGCCCCATTTTGCGCAGCAGGCAAGCTCTTGACAGGTGTTGCGATGCAGAAATTCTGCATTCAGGTTGCACCACGCGGCTCTCCGCATCACGCCTGCTGCTTGGGAATGAATGATTTATCGATATCTGCGAGACGGCGTCAACACAAAGGGCAAGGCTAGTGCACCGGACTGGGAGCGGCACCGCCAGGGGACGAAGGCTCGGGCCGCACGTTCTCCTGGCCACCCCGCAAGGCCAGTCTCAAGCGGTCAAGATACACATAAACCACTGGGGTCGTGAACAGCGTCAGCATCTGGCTCACGATGAGCCCACCGACAATGGTGATTCCCAACGGGCGATGCAATTCGGACCCAGTTCCGCTTCCCAAAGCAAGGGGAAGGCCACCCAGCAGCGCAGCCATGGTCGTCATCATAATGGGGCGGAAACGCAGGATACATGCGTCATAGATCGCTTCCACCGGCTTTTTGCCCTGCGTGCGTTCTACGTCGAGGGCCACGTCGATCATCATGATGGCGTTCTTTTTCACCAATCCAATCAGCAAAATGATGCCGATCATCCCGATCACATTCAGTTCGTTGTGCGTCAGCAACAGCGCCAGCAATGCGCCCACGCCGGCTGAAGGGATCGTGGAGAGGATCGTGATGGGATGAATGTAGCTCTCGTAAAGCATGCCCAGCACAATGTATACGGTGCCCAGGGCAGCGATGATCAGGACGAGCATGTTCGACCGAGAATCCTGGAAAGCCGCGGCAGTCCCTTGAAAACTAGCCTGGACGGTCGGGGGGAACCCGATCGTACTTTCGGCTCTTTCAATCGCATCTGTGGCCTGCCCCAGAGAAACTCCGGGCGCCAAGTTGAACGAGATAGTCACCGAAGGCAGTTGTCCCTGGTGACTCACGGCCAACGGAGTGTTTGATGGCTCGAAATGCGTGAACGCTGCGAGCGGCACGGGGGTTCCGGCAGTCGACCGCAGATAGATATTTTGCAACGCTTCAGGAGTTTGCTGGAACTGCGATGCCACTTCCATCACCACGTGATATTGGTTCAGGGGTCGATACATCGTCGACACCTGCCGCTGACCAAATGCGTCATACAGCGCATTGTCCAGGGTTTGGGGAGTGATGCCCATCCGGCTCGCCGTGTCGCGATCGATCACAAGCTTCGCCTGCAGTCCATGATCTTGCTGGTCAGAGTTCTGATCGCGTAGTTCGGGAAGGGTCCTGAGCTTAGCGAGCAAGCGCGGTGCCCAGGTGTTCAGATCGTCCAAGTTCGCGCTCTGCAGCGTGTACTGGTACTGTGCATTGCCATACCGCCCACCAATGGTGAGCTCCTGTGCCGACTGCAGAATCAGGGTCGCGCCCGGCACAACCGCCAGTTTGCCGCGCAGACGGTTGATCACATCGTCGGCTGTCACGTACTGGCAAGACTGCCAGAAATGTTGCTTCTGGCACGGACCACGCTGCTCCAGCGGCTTTAGCATCACAAAGAATCGGCCCTGGTTCAGGGCGCTGTTCCCGCCCGTAAACCCAGCCATGGTATCGACCGAAGGGTCCGCCATCACGATCTTGATGAAGCGCCGCATCTTGTCGGCCATCGACTGGAACGAAATATCCTGAGCTCCGATCACCGATCCCTGAATACGCCCCGTGTCCTGCTGCGGAAAGAAACCTGTGGGCACTTTGAAGTACAGAAAGATGCTCAGGAATGCGACCAGGATGGTAACGATCAACATCGCAAACTGATGGGACAACACGCGTTTCAGCATGCGAGTGTAAGTCGCCAGAAGTCCGTCGAAACACCACTCGCTGGCCCGGTAAAAGATGTTGTGCTTTTCCTTCTTTGACGGCCTCAGGAACTTCGCGCACATCGTGGGAGTGGTGGTCAGGGAAACCAGCAATGACACTACGATCGCTGTACTCAGCGTCACCGCGAACTCGCGGAACAGCCGCCCCACAATTCCACCCATCATCAGCAACGGGATGAACACGGCGATGAGTGACACGCTCATCGACAAGACTGTGAATCCAATCTCAGCCGCTCCTTTGAAGGTTGCCTGCACGGCACCCATGCCCTGCTCGACGTAGCGGGTGATGTTTTCCAGCACGACGATCGCATCATCCACGACGAACCCGGTCGAGATCGCCAGCGCCATCAGCGAGAGGTTGTCAAGGCTGTATCCCAGCAGGTACATCACCCCGAACGTTCCCACCAGCGAGAGCGGAACGGCGATGCTGGGAATGATGGTTGCCCGCACCGTACGCAGGAACAGGAACACGACCAGGATCACCAGCACGATCGAAATCAGCAGCGTTCTTTCGATGTCTTTCACCGACGCTCTCACCGACGTCGTCCGGTCCATAACGACCGATAGCCTCATTGCGGGCGAAATCGAGGATTGCAAATAGGGAAGGATCGCCTTCACCCGGTCCACCGTGTCGATGATGTTCGCGCCCGGCTGCCGGAAAATCGGCAAAATAATGCCCGGCTTGCCATTAATCAGGCCTAGGTTGCGCACGTCGGAGACCGAGTCCTCCACCTCAGCTACATCCCCTAGCCGCACTGCCGCGCCGTTGTTGTAGGACATGATCAGCGGCCGGTACTGGTCGGCCGTAAAAAGCTGATCTGTATCGGTGAAGGAAAACGACGTCGAGCCGTTAGAAACCGATCCCTTCGGGCGATTGGCGTTGGCGGCATTCAGGGCGTTGCGCACCGTGTCAAGTCCGATCCCCAGTTTGTTGAGCAGAGTCGGGTTCACTTCGGCGCGCACGGCCGGTTGCGCCGAACCCCAGACAAAAACCTGCCCCACTCCGTCCACTTGCGACAGCTTTTGCGACAGGATCGAGTCGGCGGCATCGTACATTTGCGGCACGGTCGCAGTGTCGGAGGTGAGCCCCAGCAGCAGAATGGGCGCGTCCGCCGGATTCACTTTGCGATAAGTCGGATTGCTCGGCAGATTCGCAGGGAGCTGGCTACGAGCTGCATTGATCGAGGCCTGCACATCGCGAGCGGCAGCGTTGATGTCGCGGTTCAAATCGAATTGCAGAGCGATTCCGGTGCTCCCCAGTTGGCTCGACGAGGTCATCTGGTTCACGCCGGAAATTCGTCCGAACTGGCGTTCCAAGGGCGTCGCCACGGCCGATGCCATGGTCTGCGGATCTGCGCCAGGCAGTCCCGCGCCGACGCTGATGACCGGGAAGTCCATTTTCGGCAGCGAAGCCACCGGAAGGAAATTAAAGGCGAGAATTCCGGACAACAACAGCGCCGCCGCCAACAAGGACGTGCCGATCGGACGCCGGATAAATGGAGCCGAAATGCTCATGGTCTCGGGTGCGGCTAGTCCGCCGACATGGGCTCCTCTGAAATCTGATTGCCAATCCTGTAGCGCGAGAACCGGTGCGCCAGGCGGTCGAACCACAAATAGACGACGGGCGTTGTGTAAAGCGTGAGCAACTGGCTGAGGAGCAGTCCGCCGACGATGGTGATGCCCAAGGGGCGGCGCAGTTCCGCGCCTGTACCCGATCCAAGGGCGAGCGGTAACCCGCCCAGGAGCGCGGCCATCGTCGTCATCATGATGGGCCGAAAACGAAGCAGGCAGGCTTGGAAAATTGCTTCCTCGGGTGGCTTGTGCTCTTCGCGCTCGGCCTCAAGCGCGAAGTCGATCATCATGATGGCGTTCTTCTTGACGATGCCGATCAGAAGAATGATGCCGATTAGAGCCACCACGGTCAGATCATTCCCCGTAACCATCAGGGCCAGAATCGCGCCGACACCGGCCGAGGGCAGCGTGGAAAGAATCGTGATGGGATGGATGTAGCTCTCGTACAGAACGCCGAGGACGATGTAGACGGTGATAACCGCTGCGAGAATCAAGTAAGGCTCAGAAGCCAGCGAATTCTGAAATGCAGCTGCCGTCCCCTGAAATGCCGCGTGAATGCTGGGCGGCAACTGGATATCTTTTTCCGCCTGCTGAATCGCCTTGGTCGCATCTCCCAGCGATGCTCCCGGCGCCAGGTTGAACGAGAGAGTCACCACCGGGAACTGCCCTTGATGGTTGACCGCAAGGGCAGCGTTGCTCGAGTTCATCTTTGTAAACGTCGAGATCGGAACGGGCGCGCCGCTGGTTGTTACGGCCGCACCATTGGCTGTGGGCGCGCCCGAATTCGGAGTGACTGTGCTGGGCCGGATGTAGATGTCCTTCAGCGCTTCGGGAGTCTGCGCGAAGCTCGGAAGCACCTCGAGGATCACGTGGTACTGATTGAGCTGCGTGAACATCGTGGACACTTGCCGTTGCCCGAAGGCGTCATACAGGGTGTTGTCGATAGCTTGCGGAAAAATCCCGAGGCGCGATGCAGTGTCACGGTCGATCGTAATGTTGGTCTTGAGACCATTATTGAGTTGGTCGGTAGCAACATCGCGCAACGCCGGAAGAGTTTGCAGCTTGGCCACGAGTTTGGGCGTCCACTGCGCCAACTCCTGCGCGTCGGCGTCTTCGATGGAATATTGAAACTGAGTACGGCTCACGCGATCTTCCACCGTGAGGTCCTGGACCGGCTGCATGTAAAGCGTGATACCGTCGATCTTCGCCAGCTCGGGCTGCAGACGGCGGATGATGGCGGAAGCGTCGTCGGCGCGATCGTCACGCGGTTTCAGATTGATCTGGATGCGACCCTGGTTCGGCGTGGTGTTGGTACCGTCCACACCGATAAACGATGAAAGGCTTTCAACCGCCTTGTCTTGCAGAATGACTTTCGCGAGTTCCTGCTGCCGCAGAGCTAGGGCATCGAAGGAAATGAAATCGGGAGCCTCGGACACGCCCAGAATCACTCCCGTATCTTGCACGGGGAAGAAGCCTTTGGGCACGATCACGTACAAGAACAGGGTGAGCACCAGCGTTCCGAAGGTCACCAGCAGCGTCGCGGTCTGATGCTGCAGGACCCATTTCACGGTGCGGCCGTAGAAGGCAATGATGCGGTTGTAATAGTTCTCCGTGACCTCGTAAAAGCGGCCCTTCTCGCCTTCTTTGCGATGCTTGAGAAGCTTGGCGCACATCATGGGCGTCAGGGTCAGGGAGACACCTGCCGAAACCAGAATCGTTACCGCCAGGGTGACTGCAAACTCGCGGAACAGTCTTCCCACGATGTCGCCCATGAAGAGCAGCGGGATGAGCACCGCAATTAAGGAAACGGTTAGCGAAACAATCGTGAACCCGATTTGCCCCGCACCTTTCAGGGCAGCGTCGAGCGGCGAATCTCCAGCTTCCAGGTAGCGATCGATGTTCTCGATCATGACGATGGCGTCATCCACCACGAAGCCGGTGGAGATGGTCAGCGCCATGAGAGTCAGATTGTTCAAGCTGTAGCCGAGCAGGTACATCACGCCAAAGGTTCCGATCAACGAGAGCGGCACGGCAACGCTGGGAATTACGGTCGCGGCTAGATTCCGCAGAAACAGAAATACGACCAAAACCACTAAGGCGATCGCCAACATCAATTCAAATTCAACGTCCTTGACGGATGCTCGAATGGTCGTCGTTCGGTCGGTGAGAATCTGCACCTTGACTGCCATCGGCAGGGAAGCCTGCAACTGCGGCAGTAGCTTCTTGATGCGGTCGACGACGCTGATGATGTTCGCGCCGGGCTGCCGCTGGATGTTGACGATCACCGCCGGCGTCAGGTTCATCCATGCTGCGAGCCGATTATTTTCCGTTCCGTCAATGACGTTGGCGACATCGCTTAACCGCACCGGCGAGTTGTTGCGATACGCGATGATGATCGGCTTATATTGCTCGCTGGAAAAAAGCTGGTCGTTCGCCCCAATCGTGTAGGACTGCCGCGAGCCATCGATCACACCCTTGGCTTGATCCACATTGGCTTGAGCCAACGAAGCACGAAGGTCCTCAAGGCTCAGTCCATACGAAGCCAGGGCAGTCGGGTTGGCTTGAATGCGCACGGCCGGCTTCTGACCGCCGCTGATCGACACCAGTCCAACGCCAGGCAATTGCGAAATTTTTTGCGCCAGCGAAGTATCCGCGAGATCTTCGACCTTCGATAGAGGCAACGAATCGGAAGTCAGAGCCAACGTGAGAATCGGCGCGTCGGCGGGATTGACCTTGTTGTAGATCGGAGGATTGGGCAGGTCCGTCGGCAGGTAGGTTGAGCCGGAATTGATCGCGGCCTGCACCTGCTGCTCTTCGACGTCGATGTTCTGATCAAGCCCGAATTGGAGGGTGATGACCGAACTGCCAAACGAACTGGTGGAGGTCATCTGGCTCAGCCCTGGAACCTGACCGAACTGTCGCTCCAGCGGGGAGGTGACGGAAGAAGCCATCACGTCTGGGTCGGCGCCAGGGTAGAACGTGACTACTTGAATGGTCGGGTAGTCCACCTCGGGCAAGGCCGAGACAGGCAATTGCATAAACGCAACCCAGCCGACCAGAAGCACGCCAACCATGAGCAGCGTGGTCGCAACCGGCCGAAGAATAAATATGCGTGACGGACTCATGAACCTGGGTTACCTGGGATTGAACCTGAGCTACTTTGAGCTGGCCGATGCACGCCATTAGTCAATGGTGCTACACTGCGGGCGCCATTGGCGCCGGCGGGCGGAACCGCATTGCGAGGCTCAATCCGGCTTCCTCGTTGTAACTTGTCCTGACCGTCGGTGACGACGATCTCGCCGGGATTGAGCCCGCTGGTGATCACCGTGGTATCGCCCTGCGTAAGCGCGATTGTGACCGTACGATCTTGCACGGTTTTATCTGGATTCACCGAGTACACGAACGTGCCCTGAGGACCCCGCAGGATGGCAGCGGTGGGCACAACCGTGCTGTTCTTGCGCGTCTCCAGCAGCAAGTCAGCATTTACGAACTGGTTCGGCCAAAGCTGGTTGTCGGTGTTACTGAAAACCGCCTTGAGCTTGGCGGTGCCGGTCGTCGGATCAATCTGATTGTCGATTGTCAACAACTTGCCGGTCGCCAGCTTGGTCTGATCGTCACGACTGAAAGCATCCACCTCGAGGGTACCCAGCTTCATGCGCTTCGAGACGGTCGGCAAAACGTCTTCCGGCAAGGTGAAAATCACGGCGATCGGTTGCAACTGGGTTAAGACCAGCATCGGATTTGTATCGGAAGCATGAATAATGTTGCCCGGATCCACTTGTCTGAGTCCGACGCGTCCGTCAAATGGAGCAGTGATGTGGCAGTAGACGATTTGCAGCTTCGCGTTGTCGATCTGCGCCTGGTCAGTGCGCACGGTGCCTTGCAGTTGGTCGACCAACGCCTTCTGGGTGTCGACCTGCTGTTGCGCGATGCTGCCTGATGGGATCAATGCCGTGTACCGTTCCAGATTGAGCTGAGCATCGTGCAGTTGTGCCTGGTCCCGGGACAGCTGCGCCTGCATCTGGTCGAGCTGAACCTGAAAGGGACGCGAGTCGATTTCAATGAGCAGCTGTCCCTGCTTCACATTCTCGCCTTCCCTGGCGTTGACCTTCATGATCTGCCCGTCAACCCGGCTTTTGATGTTGGCCGTATTGAACGCGGTCACAGCTCCCAGGCCGGACAAGTAGACCGGCACGTCCTGGCGCTGCACGGGGGCCGTGGCCACTGAAATCGAGCGCGGTCCGGCAGCCTGCGCTCTCTGTTGTTTGGAATCAGCACTACTGCTGCAGCCGATGAGAACCGTGCAAACTGCCAATGACAGGATGGCGATGATCGGGAAAACTCGACCTGTCGCCTTACAGGGTTTTCTTTCAAGAAAGTCAGTCATATTTTCACGAATGAGTCCGCCGCCATTCTGTCCGACACCGGCTCGGAATGAGGTCCAAGTATTAGACGTAAGCATTCTAGGCTCGGTTGCGACAATCCGCCCAGGAAGCAGGAAATCTCTACGCCAAGGAAGCTTCCCAGAGAGTGGCTCAGGCAGGAACCAAACTGCAGTCACGATGGCAGAAGCGCGCCCTATCTAGCATCCACGGCGGCCCGGCGGCGGGTCAAGGGCGGGGCGAAGGTTTTACAAATCTTTACTCCCGTTGACCTTCCTTTTACGGTCAAGAAGCTTTTAGCCCAGTGGGAACAGGGTGCAGCGTTTCGTACTCCACGATCTCCGGTTCATGCTGAAGAGTGAGACCAATGTCGTCGAGACCGTTCAACAGGCACTGGCGGATGAATTCATCGATCGAAAAGGCCGCGCGGAAACCTTGCTCGTCGCGCACTTCACGCTTCTCCAGGTCAATCGTGAGGTGATAGTCGTCGATGTCCTGGGCACGCTGCAGGAGTTGGGCAACCTCATCTTCGCGGAGTCGCACGGTGAGGAAACCGTTCTTTGTGCTGTTGTTGGCGAAGATGTCGGCAAAGGACGATGAGATCACTGCGCGGAAGCCGAAGTCGGCCAAGGCCCAGACCGCATGCTCGCGAGAGGATCCGCAACCGAAATTCTTTCCTGCCACCAGGATGCTGGCACCCTCGTAGCGTGGCTCGTGCAGCACAAAGTCAGGGTTCTTCGTTCCATCAGCCGCGAATCGCCAGTCGTAAAACACAAACTGGCCAAAGCCGGTTCGCTCAATCCTCTTCAGAAATTGCTTAGGGATGATTTGGTCGGTGTCGACATTGACTCGATCCAATGGCGCTACGCGCCCGCGATGTACTGTGAAGGGAATCATTTCTGCGTTCCTTATCTAAATTGGCGGAATCAGGTCGAGGTTACTGAAATTTCCAGTTCCGAATGTCGGTGAAGTGTCCGGCAATCGCCGCAGCGGCCGCCATCATCGGGCTCACCAGGTGCGTCCGGCCTCCACGGCCCTGACGCCCTTCAAAATTGCGGTTGCTGGTGGAAGCGCACCGCTCACCCGGCTGCAAAATATCCGGATTCATGCCCAGGCACATGGAACACCCCGACTCACGCCACTCGAAGCCGGCATCCTGGAAAATTCTGTGCAAGCCTTCATGTTCTGCTGCACGCTTTACCGTCTGCGATCCGGGAACGACCATAGCCCTCACCTTTGAGCTGACGTGATGACCTTTGGCCACTCGCGCTGCGGCCCGCAGATCTTCAATCCGCGAATTTGTGCACGATCCAATGAACACGCGATCAATCCCTATGTCTTCAATTCTCTTGCCCGGTTCGAGTCCCATGTACTGAAGAGCGAGTTCCGTGGCGCGCCGGTCCACTTCTTGCAAGCCTTTTACTTCCGGGACGCGACCAGTCACAGGAGCGACCATTCCTGGATTCGTTCCCCACGTGACGAACGGACAGAGCTGCGCCGCGTCAATCTCAACGACTTTGTCGAATGCCGCGCCCTCATCCGTCGGCAGGTTATGCCAGTGAGCAACGGCTTTTTCCCAATCCGCATCCCGCGGAGCAAATTTCTTCCCTTTCACATACGCGACAGTCGTCTCATCGGGCGCGACCATGCCAGCGCGCGCTCCAGCCTCGATGCTCATATTGCAGAGGGTCATGCGGCCTTCCATCGAAAGCGCACGCACGGCGGGGCCAGCATATTCGATCACGTGTCCGGTCGCGCCGTCGGTGCCAATCTGGCCGATGATTCCCAACGCAAGATCCTTGGCGGTCACGCCATCCGCGAGCCGCCCGCGCACATCGATCTTCATGGTCTTCGGAGTCTGTTGCGCGAGGCACTGCGTCGCCAACACGTGCTCTACCTCCGAGGTCCCAATGCCAAATGCCAGCGCTCCAAACGCTCCGTGCGTGCTCGTATGACTGTCGCCGCACACAATCGTCATGCCTGGTTGCGTGAGCCCAAGCTCGGGGCCAATGACGTGCACAATTCCCTGCTCTGGCGAATCCATGTCGAACAGCCGGATGCCAAAGTCTTTGCAGTTTTGCTGCAAGGCTGAAATCTGCTTGGCCGCGATCAGATCGGTGATCGGAGTTCCACGCGGCTCGGTGGGAATGTTGTGATCAACGGTAGCGACCGTGCGCAACGGTTGCCGCACTTTGCGACCTGCTGCTCGAAGCCCGTCGAAGGCTTGGGGCGAAGTCACCTCGTGCACAAGATGAAGGTCGATATACAGGATGGGCGACCGCCCCGCGGGGTGGGCCACCATGTGTGCGTTCCAGATCTTCTCGAATAGTGTTTTCTTCTGTGACATACGACTCTGTTCACTTTTTCTAGCGCGGTGCGGTGATTGCTCCCTGTGACGCCGACGAGACTAGCGCGGCATACTTCGCGAACACGCCCTTTGGATAGCGCGGTTGCGGAGACTTCCACTGCGCCATGCGCTGGCGAAGCACATCGTCGCTGACTTCAACTTGCAAAATGCGCTGGTTAATGTCGAAGCGAATTATGTCTCCGTCGCGCACGCCGGCAATTGGGCCTCCCAAGGCTGCCTCGGGAGACACGTGCCCTGCCATCAACCCGCGGGTCGCGCCGCTGAAGCGTCCATCGGTGAGCAGCGCGACGGAACTGCCGAGTCCTTCGCCCACGATTGCGGCGGTGACCCCGAGCATCTCGCGCATTCCCGGACCGCCCTTGGGCCCTTCATAGCGAATAACGACGACGTCCCCAGCGTGAATCTTCTTCGCGGTGACGGCAGCCATCGCGTCTTCTTCAGACTCGAACACGCGCGCCGGTCCACGATGCTCCAGGCGCTCGTGTCCGCTGATTTTTGCGACGCAACCTTCGGGCGCAAGATTTCCCTTAAGAATGACGAGGCCGCCGGTACCCTTTAGCGGGCGATCCAGGGGAACAATTACTTCCTGGCCCGGAGTTTCAACGGCGCTCTCACTCTCGGCCCCGATCGTTTTGCCGGTCACGGTTTCCGCCAACTCATGCAGATACTTGCCGTGGACCAGTCGCCGCGCCAGTAGCCGGATCCCGCCCGCGCGGTGCATGTCGGAAGCGACAAAACGTCCGGAAGGTTTCAAGTCGGCCAGCAACGGAGTGCGTGCGCTGACGGTTTGGAAGTCATCAATCTCCAGTTCGACGCCCGCTTCACGAGCAATCGCCAACAAGTGCAGAACTGCGTTGGTCGATCCGCCAGTGGCCGCAACGGAGGCAATTGCGTTCTCGAAGGCATCTCGTGTCAGAATGTCGCGCGGCTTGATTCCATTCTGCAGCACGTTCATCACAACCTTGCCGCACGCGAAGGAAACTTCGTCCTTCATAGGATCCATCGCCGGGACGCTGTTGAAACCCATCGGCGAAAGGCCGATTATCTCCATCACGGTCGACATGGTGTTCGCGGTGTATTGCCCGCCGCATGCACCCGCACCGGGACACGCCACATCTTCCAGACCACGAAGGTCTGCGTCACTCATTTTTCCGGCTACGTTCGCGCCGACCGCTTCATAGACATCCTGAATGGTCACGTCTTTCCCGCGGAAGTTGCCGGGAGCAATGGTTCCGCCATAAAGCACCATACCGGGAAGATTCATGCGGGCCAACGCCATGGCAGCAGCCGGAATTGTCTTATCGCAGCCCACCACGCAGACGACTGCGTCGAACATCTGACCGCGACAAACCAGTTCGATCGAATCGGCAATCAACTCGCGACTGACGAGCGAGGCGCGCATTCCTTCGGTGCCCATGGTCTCGCCGTCAGAGATCGCGATCGTGTTGAACTCCATCGGCGTTCCGCCGGCTTCGCGAATGCCTTCCTTCACCTTGGCCGATAATCGACGCAAATGAAAGTTGCAGGGCATGGTTTCAATCCACGTGTTCGCCACGCCGATCAGAGGTCGGCTGAGGTCGGCATCGGTAAATCCAATGGCCTTGAACATCGCGCGCGCGCCGGCGCGATCGCGCCCTTCGGTGATTCCACGACTGATGTGCTTGAGATCCATGGTGAAAGCTTACACAACTCAGAGTTCGGATGGAAAACCGCAAGAGCGATCAACCACTAAGGACACGAAGTTACACGAAGGTAGGTTCGTTTCTCGGTTTTCCTTGGTGCACCTTCGTGTCCTCGCGGTCAAGCTTTTATCGCGGGACAAAAACGGGGAACCTGCTTAGCAACAGGCTCCCCAGTTGCATGACGCTGCCCAGGAGCCGTCATGCTTGCCCAGCTACAAATTTAAACTCATGCCCGCGCCGCTGCGCGCGACTCTTCGATCGAAACTCCCGCCGGAGGATGCGGCGCCCACGCAGCCGTGTGCGCCGCGCCAGAACTGACCTTCACGACATCGGCAATGCTGTACCACTCCCGATAGAGCTGGCCGACCTGCTTCTGATTCACGTCGAGCGAGACTATGACCTGATGATCATTCTCGGCCGCCTCGGCGTGTACTGCAGGAAGATCGAGGGCCCGGCGCGACGCCGCGTTCAGAATGCGCATCAAGGTTCCCTGCGTATTGCGATAGCGAATGTGAAAGGTCTGCATATATGTGCTCCCTGTAGCGCCGGCGTCTCGCCGGCTGTCCGGCGTAAAACTTGCCCGCCATCGCTCGTATTACTGTGTCGGTTCTTCTTCCAGCAACATCTCCGAAAGCGCGGCTCCCGCCGGTACCATCGGGAAAACGTTGGCCTCCGGCGCGCAATCGAATACCAACAACTCAGGTTCTGGCGATCGCAGAAATCGGTCAATGGCGTCGCCCGTTTCTTGAGATACCGGGAATTCGCGCATCGCATCTTCATTCAGACGAAAGCTGTGAATCTTGTATGCCTTGGCGATCTCCACGAAATCGGGGTTGTCGCTCAGATCGGTCTCGGCGTAGTTGCGCTGATAGAAAAGTTGCTGCCACTGCCGCACCATCCCGAGATACTTGTTGTCGATGATGACCATCTTCACGGGCAGGCCGAGACGATGAACCGTGGCCAACTCCTGGATGTTCATCTGAAATCCGCCGTCGCCTGAGACGCAGAGCACACAGGCATCAGGCTTCGCGAGCTGCACACCAACTGCTGCGGGAAGCGCGAAGCCCATCGCGCCGAGTCCACCCGAGGTAATGAATCCGCGCGGTGAGGACGAGCGATAGCGCTGTGCCGCCCACATCTGGTGCTGACCTACGTCAGTTAGAACCACGTTATTTTCTGGTAATCGGCTGAAAAGTTCGTCGAGAAAGCGGATGGTCGGCTGGGCCAGACCCCGCGGGTCAAGTTCTGCCCGTTCCGCTCCGCAAGCGACCGAGCGCCACTGACTGAAGTCTGGAAGTGAATGCCGCTGCAACTCCGCCTGAAATGCCGGAATCGTGTCCGCCAGATTTCCAATCACGGAAAGATCGCACGGACGCACGCGATCCAGCTGTGCCGGGTCAATTTCGAAGTGAACGATCTTGGCATGAGGCGCAAACCGCGTGGGTTCTCCGGTGACGCGATCATCCAACCGCGCACCAAATACCATCAGTAGATCGGTTTCATTGAGCGCTGTATTCGCGGCACGCGTTCCGTGCATCCCGACCATGCCCAGGTAATACGGCGCGTCCGGCGGAACAGCGCCCAGTCCGTGAACAGTGGCAAACGTCGGAACCTTCAGAGTGTCGAGAAGGCGGCGCAACTCCGGAATCGCCCCTGATAACTTCGCTCCCGCCCCGACCAGTGCAACAGGCTTCGAAGACTGTCGCAATAGAGCGACGATCGTATCTGTGAATCCGCCATCGGCTTTCGCATCGGCAGGCCGAGCATGTGGCGTGAACTTCACCGGGCCGGAGAACTCCTTCTTGGCCTTCAGCATGTCGGTAGGGATGTCGATCACGACAGGCCCCGGGCGCCCGCTGCGCGCCCAATAGAATCCCTCTGCGATCGCTTCAGGAATCTCATCGATGGTGCGGACCAGCCGGCTCCACTTGGTAAGGGAAAGAGTCACGCCAAAAACGTCGGTTTCCTGAAATGCATCTGTGCCGATCAGCGCACTTCGCACTTGGCCGGTGATGCAAACCAGGGGAACAGAATCCATCTTCGCGTCGGCGATGCCCGTGACCAAGTTCGTTGCGCCGGGGCCGCTGGTCGCCATGGCGACGCCGACTTCTCCCGTAACCCGCGCGTAGCCTTCCGCCGCGAACACCGCGCCCTGCTCGTGCCGCGTGAGGATGTGGCGCACGCCGCTACCCTCAAGCGCGTCATAAAGCGGCATGATCGCGCCGCCGGGATAGCCAAACACCAGCTCGACCCCTTCGGCGCGCAGGCACTGCAGAACGATGTCGGCGCCCTTAGGCATTCACCACCTGTTTTGTGGGATCGGGAGCTTCTGCCGGCTTCTTGCCTTCTTTCGGCAGCCAGCTCATCATGCCGCGCAGTTGTGCGCCCACGATCTCGATGGGATGCTGCTTCTCTTTCTCTCGCAGGGCGTTGAAATTGGGGCAGCCGCTTTTGTTCTCGGCGATCCACTCTTGCGCGAATTTGCCGGACTGAATGTCGGCCAGCGTCCTCTTCATCGCGGCCCGCGTTGCGTCGCCTACAACCTGCTCTCCGCGTGTCAGATCGCCATACTCGGCCGTGTTGGAAATCGAATATCGCATGCGGCTGAGTCCGCCTTCGTAGATCAGATCGACGATCAGCTTCACTTCATGCAGGCACTCGAAATAGGCGATTTCTGGCGCGTAGCCGGCCTCAACCAGGGTTTCGAAGCCCTTCTTGATCAGCGAAGTCAGCCCGCCGCAGAGTACCGCCTGCTCGCCGAAAAGATCACTTTCCGTCTCTTCCTTAAAGCTCGTCTGCAGAACGCCGGCGCGAGTTGAGCCGATGCCATGCGCATAAGCCAGCGCGAGTTCGTGCGCGTGGCCGCTCGCGTCCTGCTGAATCGCGATGAGGGACGGCACGCCGCGGCCTTCGGTGTACACGCGACGCACCAAGTGTCCGGGGCTCTTGGGGGCGATCATCACCACGTCCACGTCGGTGGGCGGAACGATCGTCTTGAAATGAATGCTGAACCCGTGGGAGACGCCCAAAACTTTTCCGGGATGCAGATAGGGCTTAATGAACTGCTCGTAGGTTTCCGCCTGGGTTTCATCGGGAGTTAGGATCTGGATCCAGTCCGCGCGCTTAGCGGCCTCGTCCGGAGCGACCACGACCATGCCATCGGCGCGCGCCTGCTGGGCGCTCTTGCGAGCCGGGTCGAGCCCAACGATGACTTTGAATCCGCTGTCGCGGAGATTCTGCGCCTGGGCGTGTCCCTGGCTGCCGTAACCGATAATTGCGATCGTCTTGCCCTTTAATGCCTCGGGCTTCGCGTCGCGTTCGTAGAAAATGGTGACCACCAGCGTACTCCTCTCGATCACAAGGGGAGGAAAGAGCCCTTGCTTGTTGGGGAAAGTCTATCCGCATACTGCAATACCGACCGGTCGGTCGGTATCTAGAAATGCTACCTGTCCCGGCCGCTGGGTGTCAAGAGGGAACTCTGGTTCCCGAATACAGCGGCATGATTCGCGGCCTTTGTTTCGTAAATCTGTGTTTGAGCTCGACTTCCGACCTCGAAACGACAGAGTAAACTCGACCGAGCATTGGCATTCCAGCCCGCAACTATTTACCATGTCACGCGATGGCTCGCGAGACTTTGCTCGATTCTCGTCAGGAGATTCTGCGCACCGCTGCCCGCCTGTTCCAGCAGCGCGGATACGACGCGACCTCGATGAACGACGTCGCCGCTGCCCTCAAACTGAGCAAGGGCGGCTTGTATCACCACTTTCAGAGCAAAGACGAAATTCTGTTCGAGATCATGAACCACGCCATGGAGATGACGCAGGAGCGGGTCATCACCCCGGTGCGTAACATTGCCGACCCAGTGGAACGGCTGCGAGCCCTAATCCGGCTGCATATCGAGGTCGTGCTGAGTCCGCGAGACCGTGAAATCACGGTCATGCTGCACGAGAATCATCCCCTGCCGCCCACACTCCGCAAGCGCATCAACCACCGGAAGAAAGAATATGTTCACTTCGTGGAGAGCTTGATCGCCGACGTGCAACGCAGCCGCGGAGTGAAAGGTGCGGTGGGCCCGCGTGCCGCCGCCTTCGCCCTGCTGGGCATGATCAACTGGATTTACCAGTGGTATAAACCGGAGGGCGAGTTGCAAGCAAACAATCTGATTCCACAATTCACCGAACTTCTTTTTGGAGGGATCCTGGCATAGCCAGACTCAGAGTGAAGCGATGACTGTGACCAGCACGCATTCGAAGAATCCTGCGGAAGGTTGGGATATCTCCGCGTCCGCGAAGGCCGATTCCGGCGAGAAGATTGCCCGGGTCCAGATCATCCTCAACGGCTTCAGCGCATACGACAAGAGTTTCGTTCCCGCGCTCAGCAATTGGCAGGAGCAATTGGTGCAGAAGGGTGAATACCCTGGCGACAATACCGTCCAGGTGATCGCGACCAGTGATCAGGGCGACGACACGGAATCGGAAGACTCGTGGAGTTGAGTTGAGAAGCCGGCTCATAACAGCCTGTTCAGGGATCAAATCGTGACTCCGGTCCAATCCGAATACTTCGCAATAAGTGAGATTGACGCGCAACGCGCCAAGAGCGGCAAGCTTTACCGCGAATTTCTGCGGGTGCCGGCCATGAGCGCAGGCCTTTATGTGTTGCCCGCCGGAGCGATCGACCCGCAGCAACCGCATCATGAAGACGAGATGTACTACGTCGTTCGTGGGAAAGCACGTTTCAGAGCGGGAGAAAACAACCAGGAAGTTTCCCCTGGCAGCGTGCTCTTCGTGGCCGCTGAAGTGGAGCACCGCTTCTACGACATCTCGGAAGAACTAGCGGTACTCGTGTTCTTCGCGCCTGCGGAGAGCTAGTCGCGTTTAGTTTATGCGTTACCCGATCCAGTCTATGGCCGCGGACCTGTGGCCGGCGGTTCGCGAAATCTACGGCGAAGGCATCGCAACCGGAAATGCCACGTTCGAGACGGAGCTTCCAGAGTGGGAGAAGTGGGACGCCAGCCATCACAGTCATTGCCGACTGATTGCTCTGGAACCCAGAGAAGAAGCTGTTGAGAGAATTCCGATTCCTCTAAGTGCAACTCGCGTCCTGGGGTGGGCCGCGCTCAGTCCGGTCTCAAACCGCCGCGTGTATGCGGGTGTGGCGGAGGTATCCGTGTACGTGGCCAGTGCTGCGCGCGGCCGGGGAGTGGGAAGAGCACTATTGCCGGCGCTGGTGCAGGAATCGGAGAAGAACGGGATCTGGACTCTTCAGGCGGGAATCTTCCCTGAAAATGCCACCAGTATCGCCCTGCATAAGTCATGCGATTTTCGCGAAGTCGGCATCCGGCACCGCATCGGCAAACTCGGCGACACCTGGAGAGATGTAATGTTGCTGGAGCGCCGGAGTGCGATAACAAGATATTCCTGAAATGTTTTAGAAAATCTGACCGTTGTGCAGAACATTGGCTGGCGCACGCTTACTTCGACGGTACCCAGTAAACCTCCTCTTTGACTGCACCTTTGTCGGTGAAACCGCGCCGTTTCAAGATTGCCTTGCTGTGCTCGATCATCTCGGGATGGCCGCAGAGGTAGGCGACAGTATTGCTCGCGTCGAGTTCCCAGTGATCTGCATACTTTCGCAGGATGTCATCGGCGCGTCCGATTTCTCCCGGCCAGTCTTCGTGGTCCCACGGACGGCTCACTGTCGGCACGTACTTAAACCACGGCAGCTCCTTATCAAACTCGTTCAGTTCGTTAAGGTAGCCAAACTCCCACGGACGGCTGGCGCCATTGAGCAGGAACAGTTTGTGAGTGCCGTCGAATCGTCCTTCCTTCCATTCTTTCGCGAACGTGCGCACGAAACTGACGAAGGGTGCTACTCCCGTCACGGTCGAGATCAGCAGATGATTCGTCTTGCCATTTTGTGTGTCCAGTGAAAACCGTCCCTTTGGAACTTTGCGCATGAGTAACTGATCGCCGGGCTGCAGTTTGTGCAGCAGGGGCGTAAGCGCACCTTCAGGAACCAGTTCAAAAAAGAACTCCACTTCATTCTCAGAAGGAGCGGACGCGATCGAATACGGCCGCTCAACACGCTTGCCGCCGGTCTCGACTCCGAGCGTCGCATATTGGCCCGGAACAAAATTGAATTCCCCTCCGCTACGGATGCGAAACATCCACAAGTCAGGCGCGAAATCGGCACGCTTGGTAATTTCCGCATGGTAGAACTTGTCGTCGGGACTGGTCATTTCGCTGGTCCTCAATTGCTCAAAACTTCGTGTTCAAGAATCTGAAGTGTCCAAACAACTGAACATCTCTGACGTGAAGCCTGTTGGATACTTAAAGAAATCGTACGCCGTATCCTCCGGGCTGCACGCAAGATTCCAACAGAACGGTCGTACGGTCAATTTGAGTGGCGATATCCTAGCCGGAACGGAGGGTTTTGTGAAGACTTATCGTGGCCCAAACTTTGGCAAACTCGAATCGATATATCTTCTGAACAGTTCGCGGAACGAACCCCACTCTATCTGGAATAGTCATTCATCGCTCCAGCCCAGAGTGGGGTTTGTCCAGTTCGAAAGATCTATTTGCCAACTACTAGAACAACGAAGCTGTCCGGAAGAATCGCAGGCCGCGGATGCGGATTGTCAGCCGTCGGTGCGGGCCGGGGGCCGAACTGCGCAGTGACGACGAAAACCTTATGCGTCTTCGTATCGAGTGCCATAGTGCGCGCTCCCTTTTGAGTCGGGACATTTTCGGCCACGCTGAACTTGTCCGGTGAATCCTCTCTCACTACGGTAAGGACCCCATCGCCTCCGCAAGAGGCGAAGGCGAGTCCGGTTTCGGGGTCGAAGGCGGTTGCATCTACGCCATCCCCGATCGGCGGCGTGGCCAGCACTTTCCCGCTGTCGGCGTCGACGACCGCCATCATCTTATTGTCGCAGCCCGCGAAGAGGCGGCGGTTCTTGCGGTCGATAGCAAGTCCGCTCGGTTCGGTACACGGAGCCAGCGGCCACTTCGCTTTCACTTCGAGCTTGTTCGGATCGATCGCCACCAGTTCACTCTTGTCTTCGATGTTCACCCAAATGCCGCCCTTGGCGTCGGTGGCCGCGAACTCGGGCTTGCCGTCAAGTTTGATTGTGCCCACCACTTTTCCGGTTGCGGCGTCAATGGCGGTGGAATCCTGGCTGCGTCCGTTGAACGTGAAGACCCGCTTGCTCGCCGGATCGTAGAGAATGGCGTCGGGATTTTCGCCAACTTTGACTTTGCTATTCGTTGCCAGCGTCTTGATGTCGAAGATGCTAACGGTTCCTTCGCGGCCGTTGCTGGTAAAACCGCGTCCTAGCTCCGGAGCGAGTGCGATGCCGTGAACGCCCGGGGTATCGGCGATATCTCCGACACTCTTGCCGGTATCCGCGTCGATTACCACGACGTGAGTGCCGCGCGAAATGTAAGTGCGGCGGGCGTCGGCGTCGGTGATCAAGTAATCCCAGCCTCCCTCGCCGCCCAATTTATAAGTTGTTACAACGTGGTAGCCTGGACCAGTTGCGGCCAATGCCACTGCCGCCAGGGACAAACTGATGATGGAAACCACCCACCTTGCTCTCGTTCGCATTGTTTCCTCCTCGTAACCGTATGGAATCACGGACCCGGCGTTTCGGGGCCCCGTCCCGATTCGCGAAGCCGCTTTTGTGCATCGAATCTATTGGGATTCGAACTGAAGTAACTTTACCGCACTTCGACCGGGATCCTAGACTCTTCTTTATATGGATGTATTTCGGCCACCTTTCTCGGGAGACAACTCGAAGGCGAAGACCGCGCCAATCGCGGATCCGAGATTGCAGCCTACGCCGGATTACGGAACGCTCGGACCGGGCTCGGATATTGCGTCGGACGGACCGGCGGCGAAATCCGGCAACGGCACACAGCGCTTGAATTCAAGAAGGTTCGGCCCGGTTTTTGCTGCAAGCATCGGAGTGCTGTTTGCGATCTTCGCGGGAAACATTGGACGCGCCCAAGCAGCCTGGTCGAACTTCACGAATCTCTTTTCGATCCGCCAGGAAGCACCTGCTTCTGCCAAAGACCTGCGACAGTTGGATCGCATGAAACCGCAGACACAGGCTGAAGCCTTGCTGGAGCTCGCGGTCGGACACGGAGATGGTGCGGTCGATCAAATTTCATCGCGGGTGGACCGCTGGCAGGGAAAAGTGAAATGGAATTCGCAGATCGCAACCCTCACGACCGCCGCCCTGAACTCGAGCGATATGCGTGTGCGTGAGTCGGGCATCGAGGTCGAACTTGCGGCCTATGGACTCGCGAAGAATTCCGCCAGCCTCGAGTCTCTAATGACGGCCGCTAACTCTCCTGACCATGCGCGAAAGATCTGGGCGCTGTGGGCGCTTGGCCTGATAGGAAATCGAGGCGTCCAGAATGACCGCGTGGTCCAAGTCTTGACGAGCCATTTGAAAGATGCGGATGAGGATTCGCGCCGCTGGGCCGTTGAGGGACTTGCGCTCGCCGGTTCCACGCAGACGATTGATCCGTTGTTGAAGACAATGCACGATGATCCCTCGGCCAGCGTGCGTGAAAGAGCCGCATGCAGTCTTGCGGAATCCGGCATGTTCACACCCGAGCAGCGGATGTCTGCCGTGCCGCGGTTACTCGCCTACTCAGACGATCCGTCGCTCGATGCGCAGACGCATGCCTGGGCCTTTCAGGCTCTCGGCGACATCACACACCAGCGGCTGCCAAACGAGTCCAGTGCATGGCGAAGCTGGTACGAATCGTCCAGAGGCAACTGAATTTCTTCACCCAAAGCCTCTACGATCTCGGCAGCGCGTCTCTAAGCTCTCTGCGGTTCACTCGGCCATCTTTGCTATGTGCACTTCAAATCCAGTCTTTGGCAGCAGAGACGTGAGTGAAAAGGCCTTGAATCCGTCGCCGCTGACTTCGGTGTGACGGTAGATTCCGGGCTCGCTCTCGATCATCTCGCGGCGCCCTTCCATGTTTCCGAGAAACGACTGCGCCTGGCCGATGCCAACCTCCACCTCCTTCGCACGCGTCACCACCGCTTCGGATGCATATGAGCGGACCAGTTTCGGCCAGTATTTCTCCAGCAAGTCTGTGCTGGCAAAAACATCGGCCCAGATGATGCGCCCATTCACCGCTACCACCACCCCGACGGCGTTGCGATCGTGCAACTGCCGAATCAGGCTCTGATAGTTCTGTTCGATCGGCTTGGCAACCGAGTCCACCTGCTTCTTTACCTCTTCGTTTTCCATCACCCGCGCGTACGAACTGGTGCGCGATACTTCATTCGCGACTGCGGGAGCCGCGGCGGCTACTTCCACACTCACCGCCTGCTGCTGCTTTCGCACTTCCGCCCAAACCTCGTTCTGGTTCTTGTCAGCCATGGCTTTCGCGCGTACGGAAGGCTGCGCCATCATCGCCATGGGAGCCGGTGCTTGCGGCGTTCGGACACCTGCGGCAGAGCCGTACATCGCCTCTGACGCGCCGAAATGCTCGCTGGCTGCAATCCAGCGCCCCGGTTCGACGCAGAACACACTCAGGTCGACGGGATCGCTCTCAGCCGGAACGATGCGATCTTTGCCAATCACGCGATCCTGCTTGCCGCCGGTGACGATTTCACCTGCCAGCAACAGCAGCGGTCTCTTGGAATTGTTCACCAGGACCAGCCGGTTCACCTGCGCACCATCACTTCGAACTGCGGGCGTCGAGTGCCTCCGAATCAAACCCTGCACATTGCCCGCCTCGGTCACGACTACGTCTCCCGATCGCAACCCTTCATCTAGTGTCATGAATTCGCCGGTAGGATAACTTTTCCCGGCGACCACCGGAAACACCGTTAGATTTCCATGCTGGATGGGCTCCAGTACCTTGTAACCCAGCGGCGGGGTCACTTCTCCCGCTTGCGCCTCTCTCTGATTCACGGCCACCAACCCGATCACCATCACAGCAACCGCCAAAGCCAAGAACGTCTTCGTGTTCATAAACGCTCCTCCCTCACAGGACGGGCGGGATTGGCTGGGGGACGGGCCGCCCATCTCGATTCCGAGGAAAGAACGACAAGTCCAGCTTGTCTTGCGGGCAAAATTCGCATCGCCAGGCGCATGAACACAGAGGATTGTTTCGTTTTGGACATTCGGCCTCCGAAATCCGAGCTCGCAATCCCGCCCGCCGCTGTTCCCTTGTAAAATTGAAAGATCGATCCTGGAGCCACTTCCGCATTGTCTTTTCTCGATCAACTGAACCCGCAGCAGCGCGAGGCCGTCGAAACTACCGAAGGCCCGGTGCTGATCCTTGCCGGCGCCGGAAGCGGCAAAACGCGCGTCATCACCTTCCGGATCGCCTATCTGATTGAACACAAGGGCGTAATGCCGGAGTCGATCCTGGCGATGACCTTTACCAATAAGGCTGCGGCGGAGATGGGCGAGCGCGTAGAAAAATTGGTTGGTGGACTTAGTATCGCCAAGCCGGTCATTTCGACCTTCCACTCGTTCTGCGTGCGCATGTTGCGGAGAGATATCGAAGCCATGCGAATCCCGTCGAGCGTCCCAGGTCAGCCGCCGATCGGTCATACGAAGAAGTTTGTCATTTACGACGAGAGCGACCAGCAGTCGGTTGTCAAAGGAGTGATGAAGCGGCTCGGCCTCGATGACAAACAACTCACGCCACGCACGGTTCTGGGACGCATCTCGTGGGCGAAGAACCACATGCTTGATCCGCAGGAACTGTACCTGCAATCGGCCGATCCCAAGACGGAACGCATTGCGCATTTATACGAGGAATACAAAAAAGAATTGCGGAAGGCAAACGCGCTTGACTTCGACGACCTTCTGCTCGATGCGGTACGCCTGCTCAAGGCTGCGCCGCAGGTTCGCGAATACTACAACCGGAGATTTCAATATCTGCTGATCGACGAGTATCAAGACACGAACCGTCCGCAATACGAACTCATGCGCATGCTCGCGGGAGACCGCCACAATGTATGCGCCGTCGGCGACGAGGACCAGTCGATTTACTCTTGGCGAGGGGCCGACATCCGCAACATCCTTGAGTTCGAACAAGACTTCCCGGAAGCGAAGATTATTCGCCTCGAGCAAAACTATCGTTCGACCCAGAACATTCTGCAAGCGGCGTCGGCCGTGGTCGCGAACAACCTGCGCCGCAAAGGCAAGAACCTTTGGACCTCGCGCCAGGGCGGCACCAAGATCGGATACTACGAGGCACCTGATGGCGAGAATGAGGCTCTATTTGCTGCCGACCATGTTGCAAAATACTTGCGGGAAGCCACCGAGCGTGGAGAGACTCCGCGCGCTGCCGTGCTCTACCGGACCAATTCGCAGTCGCGCCTGTTTGAAGAGGCGATGCGCCGTTACGGCCTGAAGTACAAAGTCGTCGGTGGATTCTCGTTCTACGAGCGCTCCGAGATCAAAGACATGATCTCGTATCTGAAAGTCATCCATAATCCGGATGACTCGATTTCTCTGCTGCGTGTGATCAACACTCCCACACGTGGCATCGGCAAAGGCACGATCGACACGCTGGAGCGTCTTGCGCTCGAGACCGGGCTTGCGTTGTGGGGAGCGATCACCGAGGCGATCCGCCGCGAACTCTTGCCTCCTCGGGCGCTGACGTCGCTGAAGAGCTTCCAGCAGTTGATTGAAGACGCCCGCGCCATGCTGGCGGGAACCTTCGTGGAACAACTGGAGGGAGACGCCGCTCGGGAGCCTGCGAACGGCTCTCCGGTTGGCAACTCAGAGCTTCACAGCAATCCAGCATCAGGAAGCGAGTCTCAGCCGGAAGACGCTACAGCCTTTGATCCCGCCGAGTTCGAGAACTTTTCGTTCGATTTCGGCGCTGCGGATGCGGACAGTAGCGCTGGCGTCCCGCCAGCGGATTTGCTGGAAGCCGAACAGTCGTCGCGCCCACCGGAGCCGCAAGTTGGATCCGCCCCCGACTCGTTCCCAACACCCACAGTGAGCACGGCGGATATCCTGAAATTCCTCATCGACCGCACGGGCTACATCAAGCTGCTCGAAGACGAAGACACGCCGGAAGCCTTCTCGCGCATCGAGAACCTGCGCGAACTCGTGAATGCCTCTATGGACTCACGGGACCGCGGTGAAACCCTCGATGAGTTTCTTGATCACGCCGCTCTAGTCGCCGACGCGGACGACTATGACGAACGTGCCCAGATCACGCTCATGAGCCTGCACGCCGCCAAGGGCCTGGAATTTCCCTTGGTCTTCCTCAGCGGTCTTGAAGAAGGACTTTTCCCGCACTCCCGCACTATGCTCGTCCCGGAAGACATCGAGGAAGAGCGGCGCCTCTGCTACGTAGGCATGACTCGTGCCATGGATCAGCTCATCCTGACACGCGCAGTCTACCGTCGCCGCTACGGTACGGATTTGCCCGAAGCCAGCGTCCCTTCGCGTTTTTTAGAAGAGGTTCCGGCGCCTTTACTGGAAGAGCTTGGAACGCGTCGCGCGAGCACCGCACGCGTGGGAACGGGCGCCTACGGCCGGCCAGCGCAAAGCCCGGCGTCCCATCGTGAAGACACCCACTATTCCTACGAAGACGAAGATCAGAGTGTGGCCTGGCACTCGGGTGATACGCGGGCCAACTCTCGCGCTCAAAAGCCCACGGCTCCTGCCCGTCCCTACAATTCAATTGAGAATATCGCTGAGTTTTTCGCCAGCCGCGGCAAGAAGTTCACTGTGCCTAAAACTCCGGTGGAGGAACCCACCGGCAAGCGCGGATTCCGCCCCGGTCAAAAAGTTCGCCATCCAAAATATGGCGAGGGCACGGTCTACCAGCGTGAAGGAGAAGGCGAAGAAGCCAAGATTACGGTACAATTTCCTCGCTTTGGATTAAAGAAACTGGTGGAGAAGTACGCCCAGTTGGAACGGGTCTAGCTCGCGCCAGGATCAGCCTCTTCGTTAATTATATTCTTAGGACAGCGAAAAAATGAGGGGAGCAACCCTGTTGGTTTTGATTGGCCTGCTGACGTCATCGGCGTTGGCCCAGGAAAAACAGATTCGCCATGAGCGGCGTCCGGCACAATTTACCGATCCCGCGTCAGCGAATGAGCCGCAAAAACAGCCGAACTACGACTACTTCTCCATACTCGACGGCATGCCGATGCTTCTGGAACTTCATCACGATACCGAAGTTGGCACCAACAACCCAATCGACGTTTACATGTTCGTAATCGAATTGCAGGTGATGAATTCTGATGGAAACCTGGAGCCCGAGGGACTTCAGATCCATAACTACTACACCGCGAAAGCAGTAAATCCGAATACAGCTCCGAATCCCCATAACGCCCGCGATTGCAAGACTTGGAACACGCTGGTTTTGAATGAGATGAAAGCACGGAATTCGAAAGCTCCGACGTGGTCCTACGTTGAGTTCACCGTGGCGCAAGGGGCCCGCGTGATTCAGACCAATGAAGACGGGCAGGTATTCTGGAGTGATGATATTGAGTGTTGGGGATCGCGAGATCGATTCCCGCCGTTCTAGGAATGGCAACTCCGAAACGGCAACTCTCAGAGAAGAACACAAAACGTAACAAGAAGAGGACAAATACACGCATTCATGGCAAACACAACGAAGTTAAGCAAAGAAGATCGCAAGAAAGCCAAACGCACCGCCCGCAAGAAACGCAAAGCGGAAAAACCGCTTAAGCCCCGCGATTACGCGCGCGGATCGAAAAAGCCGAAGGTCAAGAAACTGGCCCGCGGACAGGCGAAGCGGTAAGACGGCACGGAGCACTCAGCACTTAGCCGCTGGCGTCCTTTTGTAGTAGCGAGGACGCCAGCTGGCTCAATGCCGAGTGCTGATGACTGAGAGCTGACTCCAGGAGATCACAACCGCTTGTCACAACCACCCACGGAACCCGCTGAGGTCATTCGTACTTCCGACAACCAACTGTTCTGCTGCAAGTCCATTGACAAGCTGATCTCCGAGTCGGAAACACCCGGCCAGCGCCTGCAGAAGACGCTTGGCCCGTGGTCCCTGACCGCGCTGGGCATTGGCGCAGTGATCGGCTCGGGCATCTTCGTGCTGACCGGCACCGCCGCCGCGGGAGAATACTTCAAGGCTCCGTCAATCCTCCACGCTCAGGTTCTCGACATCATCGTGAATTTCCTGCGCGGAGGCAGCACTTCGCAGATCCTGATGCACGGGCGCCCGCCAGCTGGACCGTCCATCGCCATCTCGTTTTTTCTGGTGGCTTTGGCGTGCAGCTTTGCGGGACTTTGCTATGCCGAACTAGCATCGATGATTCCCATTGCCGGTAGTGCGTATACCTACTCCTACGCGACCCTCGGAGAAATCTTCGCGTGGATCATCGGGTGGGATTTAATCCTCGAATATGTGGTCAGCAATGTGGTCGTGGCCATCGGCTTTGCCGCATACACGAAGGCGCAACTGGAATCATTCGGCCTGCACTTGCCCGATCGATGGTCGACGCCCGTGTGGGAGTCAGGCCACTGGACAGGCGCTTACTTCAACATTCCGGCGTTTCTTATCATCTTCATCCTGACCGTCCTGCTCGTGCGCGGCATCCGCGAATCGGCGGAAGCCAACAACATCATGGTGGCCATTAAAATCGGCGCCATTCTGACATTCCTCGTGGTGGGTGGCGCGCTGGTGAATCCCAGCAACTGGAAGCCCTTTGCACCTTCGGGGTTCGGCGGCATCGTCACCGGAGGGGCCATCGTCTTCTTCACTTACATCGGGTTTGATTCGGTTTCCACTGCGGCTGAGGAATCGCGCAATCCGCAACGCGACTTACCGATCGGCATCATCGCTTCGCTGATCGTGTGCACAATTCTCTACGTCGGTGTTTCGGTCGTGCTGCTGGGAATGATGAAGTACACGACCTTCGTTTCCGGCCCGGCCGCCGACGCACCGGTCGCATACGCCCTGCAGGTGCTGGGCGCCAGTCGCTGGTCGCGCTCCATCATCGTGATCGGCGCACTCACCGGCATGATCTCGTCTCTTCTGGTGTTTCAATACGGGCAGGCACGAATCTGGTATGCCATGTCCCGCGACGGACTTTTCCCCAAGTTCTTTTCGAAAATCCATCCCAAGTTCAAGACTCCGCACTGGTCGACGTGGATTGCGGGATTCGCCGTCGGAGTTCCGGGCGGCATCTTCGCAATCAGTGATGCCGCCGATCTCTCCAACATTGGCACTCTCTTTGCCTTTGCGCTGGTCTCGCTGGGCGTGATCATTCTGCGCCGCACGCAGCCGGACCGTCCGCGTATTTTTAAAGTGCCGCTGGTACCGTGGTTCCCGCTAATCTCCATCATCCTGTGCGGCGGTTTGATGACGGGCCTCACCGTGATTACATGGGTCCGCTTCCTCGTTTGGCTGGTGCTGGGCCTGCTGATTTACTTGTTCTATAGCCGCCACCGCAGCGAGTTCGCGAAAAAATAGCTGTCAGCTTTCCGCTCTCAGCTGTCGGCAAGAGCCTTCGGTCACGTTGTCAGAGCCACCCCGATCGTGGCATTGACGGAAGTATCGATTCACCCTAAGATTGCTCGGCCTCGATGATTGCCGTATGGGGGCGATCTGACACCGTCACTTATTGATCGACCAAAAATGATCGGACAAACCGTCTCCCACTACCGGATCGTCGAACTGCTCGGCGGTGGTGGCATGGGAGTCGTGTACAAGGCAGAAGACACGCTGCTTGGCCGCTTCGTTGCGCTGAAATTTCTTCCCGACGACTCCTCGCAGGACCCGCAAGCTTTAGAGCGTTTTCGCCGCGAAGCTCGCGCTGCTTCGTCCCTGAATCATCCCAACATTTGCACCATCCACGAGATCGGCCAACACGATGGACATCTGTTCATCGTGATGGAGTGCCTGACCGGCCAGACATTAAAGCACCTGATTGAAGGTCGTCCCATGGAGCAGGAGCGCTTGCTCACGCTCGCGATTGAAGTGGCCGACGCGCTTGAGGCCGCACACAGCAAAGGGATTGTCCATCGCGATATCAAACCGGCGAACATCTTCGTTACCGATCGCGGTCACGCTAAGATTCTCGATTTCGGCCTGGCCAAAGTGTCGCGCGCGGCCCGACCGACGAGCGGCGACTCCCAAACCGTTGCCGACGCGGCCAACCTGGATCTAACAAATCCAGGGACCGCAGTTGGCACGGTTGCTTATATGTCTCCTGAACAACTGCGCGGTAAGGAACTCGACGGACGCACCGACCTGTATTCCTTTGGCGTCGTCCTCTACGAGATGGCGACCGGCGTTCTACCCTTCCGCGGAGAAACCTCGGCAGTCATTACGGAAGCCATACTGAATCGCACGCCTGCCCCTGCGAACCGTCTGAACCCGGAACTCCCTCCGAAGCTGGAAGAAACCATCAGCAAAGCTTTGGAGAAAGATCCGGAAATGCGGTGCCAGAGCGCTGCGGAAATGCGCGCCGACTTGCGGCGCATTAAGCGCTCGATTGATTCCTCGCGCACTAATGTCGTGACAGAAGCGCCTCAATCTTCGTCTTCTGCGACCCCGGTTGTCTCGGCCCCGAAGCCGAAGAGCCAAAGAAAATTCCTTCCGCTGATTTTTGCGTTCGGCCTGCTGCTGGCCGCGGCCCTCGGCCTTTTCGCAGGAAAGATTTTCTTCGCGAGCGCACCACTGGAGCCTCCGCTTTATCGCCAGCTGACTTTCCGCCGCGGAAGCATTCGCTCTGCCCGCTTTGCGCCGGACGGCCAAACCATTCTCTACAGCGCGGCGTGGCAAGGGAATCCGGTGGACGTCTTTACCGCGCGCCCGGAAGCTCCTGAATCGCGCTCCATGGGCCTGAGTCGCACGCAACTAATGTCGGTCTCCTCCACCGGCGAGATGGCGGTTCTACTCGACAGCAAAGCCATCGGAACCTGGGTCACCATGGGCACGCTGGCTCGCGCCCCACTCGCAGGCGGCGCTCCGCGTGAGGTTCTCGAAAATGTTCAGTGGGCCGACTGGTCGCCGGATGGCTCCAATTTTCTCGTGGTTCGCGACTTCGGCGGAATGAACCGCCTGGAATATCCGATTGGAAAGCCGCTCTACCAGACCGGCGGATGGATCGGCCATCCTCGCATTTCTCCCAAGGGCGACCTTATCGCGTTCGCCGATCATCCTCTGCAAGGCGACGACAGTGGCGCCTTGGCCATTGTGGATATGTCGGGCAAGGTCACAATGCTCGCCAAAGAAATGTTCACCATTCAAGGCGTGGCGTGGTCGCCTAATGGCAAGGAGATTTGGTTTACGGCCAGCAAGTCTGGCACGGACCGCACGTTGTACGCGATTACGTTGGATGGCAAGCTCCGCACCATTGCGCGATTGCCTGGCGCGCTCATGCTGCTTGACGTCGCCAAAGATGGAAAGGTGTTGCTGGTGCGCGCCAGCTGGCGTCGCGAACTGATGGGATTTGGTGCCGACGGCAAACAGCGTGAGCTTTCGTGGCTGGACTACACCTATCCTGGCGAATTGTCTCCTGACGGCAAGACACTACTATTTGACGAGGAAGGCGGCGGCGGATCACTCGCTTATTCGAAGTCGGGCGGATACACCTACGGCGTGTATATTCGCAAGACTGACGGCTCGCCGGCCGTTCTGCTGGGCGAAGGCAATGCGCTCGCTCTATCTCCTGACGGCAAATGGGCGATCACCGAAACGCAGGTTTCTCCCGCGCAGTTAAAACTTCTACCCACCGGAGCGGGTCAATCCAAAGACCTGACGCACGATTCCATCAATCACAATTGGGCACATTGGTTTCCCGATGGAAAGCGGATTCTGTTCTCAGGAAATGAGCCGAACAAAGGCGAGAAACTCTACGTCACAGAATTGGACTCAGGTAAAAGCCAGGCAGTCACGCCCGAGGGCGTGAACGGAAACACGTTTGCGATTTCTCCTGACTCGCAATTGGTCGCCGCCATCGGTCCTGACCAGCGCGGCTATCTTTATCCGATCAACGGCGGCGAGCCCCGTCTGATCGCGGGCCTCAATGCCGGTGAGCAGCCCATCACCTGGGCCTCAGATGGAAAATCGCTGTACGTTTACCAACCTGGGGAATTGCCCGCGCGAGTATTTCGCATTGAGGTTCAAAGTGGACGACGGACTTTCTGGAAAGAGCTCATGCCCACCGATCCTGCGGGCGTTGAAAATATCGGTCCCATCCTCATGACTGCCGACGCCAACACCTGCGTCTTCGGATATCACCGCATGCTCGCCGACCTCTATCTGGTGGAAGGGCTTAAGTAGTTCTGGTCGCCGCCATGGACGCGGTACAACACGCTCGCGTGCGGCCGCAGCTGGGTGTGAACGCCATCTGCTTTTCCCAGTTCCTGATGAGTCCAGAGGTCGCGTACATCCGCGGCTTGCATCCCTAAGCCAATATCGTCCCAGAGCAAATCCGCCTTTTCGGGAGAGTCTCCGATATTGAATACGGCGACGTACCGTTCGCCGGGCTGCGCGCCATCGGCGATCCAGGCGCGAATATTTCCCCGGTCCAGTGACTGATGTCCGTCCGTGCTGTGTTGATCTACGTTGATCACCTCTTGATTTGTGATGAGCGCGGTTGTGGCGGCGTCATTGCTCGGCAGGTCTCCGCCGAAAATCAGCGGCGAGCGGAAGATGCTCCACAGCGTCATCACAGTCTGCTGCTCGTCGAGAGTGAACTTTGTGGGCGTGCCGCCGCCTTCCTTGTCAGTTACTTTCAATTTTCCGAGCGCAAGCATGTCGGCATCGGGCCAAGTTCCGTCCTTGCCCGCGAATTGCGCCCAGTCGCGGGTGTATTCGAATTGCTGGCGCAGGAGCTTCCAGTCGTCCCAGAAATCGTCGGAGATGCGCCACATCTGCGCATACTTCTCGAAGAACTCCGCCTCGGACACGGGCGCGGGCCCGGGCGAGATGCTGAGCACCGTTGGGCGCCGGGTCTTGCGAATCGCGAGACTCAACGCTTTCATCTCGGCGGGCTGATAGAGGTGACTCCCCATATCGTCGGCCTTGATGAAGTCGACGCCCCAGGATGCGTAGAGCTCCGCAATCGAATCGTAGTAAGCCTGGGCCCCCGGCTTCGTCGTGTCGACGCCCCACATGTCCGGATTCCAGCGGCACGCGTTGCCTTTATCCGCAATATCAGCAGCGCGAAAGGAGGTGCCCTTGATCGGAAGATTGCTGGCGACCGCCTGCCGTGGGATCCCGCGCATGATGTGAATGCCGAACTTCAACCCCTTGCTATGCACATAATCGGCCAACGGCTTGAATCCCGCGCCGTTCGCAGACGAAGGAAAGCGATTCACCGCCGGCATCAGCCGGCCGAACTCGTCCATGGTAAGCGGAGCCCCAGGCTTGTAGTCGTGCCCCTGCGCATTGGGCTCGTACCATTGGATGTCGACAACAATGTACTTCCACCCATATTTCGCGAGATGCTCCGCCATCCAGTCGGCGTTGGCCTTGACCTGCGCTTCGCGGACCGTGGTGCCGTAGGAGTCCCAACTATTCCAGCCCATCGGCGGAGTCGGAGCCGGGGAAGAGTCAGCGGCGTGAACAGAAGCTGTCAGTATCGCAAGAACGAAGATGCGGAAAAGAGCGCTGGATCGAATCATAACGGCACATTGTAAGCCGTCAGAGCCCGATTGCGTCCCGCAAAGAAAACGGGCGACCCGAAGGCCGCCCTGTCTTCTCTTATCCGTGATAATCCGTGAAGATCCGTGGCCGAGGAGTTAGATGTCGAGGTTCTTCACATCCAGCGCATTCTCTTCGATGAACTTGCGCCGCGCCTCTACGTCCTCCCCCATCAATGTCGTAAAGATCGTCTCGCACTCGGCGATATCCTCAAGCTTCACCGACAAGAGGGTTCGCCGCTCAGGATCCATAGTCGTTTCCCACAATTGCGGCGCGGTCATTTCACCGAGTCCCTTGTAGCGCTGGATGGTGAAATCCTTGCGCCCTTCGTTGATGACATAGTCGCGCAGGTCGCGGACGTTCGTCTTCTCCACGACTTCGGTCTCTGTCTTGCGCCTGGCCGCGGGTTTCGCTGCCTTCTTATCGCTCTTCTCTTCGTCGCCCGCCTCAGCGTCAACGCCATCGCCATTGCTGGCGGGAGCCGCTTTCGCCAGCGTCTCGACCACAAATGGCGGCTCCATGTAAGGCTCGATCTGCTTGTATTTCGAGATCAACTGGCGACATTCCGCGCTCGACGCCAGCACCCAGTTGATGACGTGCTCGGCGCCATGTTTGTTGACGAAGCTCACTTCCCAGAGGTTGTGCTCTTCGTCAAAACGCGACTCCACGGTCTTGAACCCTTCATCCTTCTGCAGTTTCTTGATTTCTTTTTCCAGGCGCTCGATCTTTTTGGACGGCGTCTTCTTGTCGCCTTCGAAATCGGCGCGCTTGGCCAAGTCGAGTTTCGGAATGAGTTCGGTGACACGCTCGTTGCGCACGCGCTTGTCGAGTTTTTCAAAGAAGCCGAGATACTCGTCGAGCACAGTCATGAAGCGTGCCAGATCTTTTCCTTCAATCTTGGCAGCGCCTTCACCGTAACGGACCGTAAGTCCGTCGGCCGCGCGCTTCACCATGACTTTCACGAATTCGCGCTCGTCCTTGATGTACTGCTGCGACTTGCCCTTTTTCAGTGAGAACAGCGGTGGCTGCGCAATGAATACGTTGCCGCGCTTGATTAGTTCCTGCATGTGCCGGAAGAAGAACGTCAGCAGCAGTGTGCGGATGTGGCTTCCGTCGACGTCGGCGTCGGTCATCAGAATGATCTTGCCGTAGCGAACCTTCGTCGGATCGAAGTCCTCTTTCGAAATGCCGGTGCCGAGGGCCGTGATCATGGCGCGGATTTCTTCGTGCGCCAGCATCTTGTCGTACCGTGCCTTCTCGACGTTGAGAATTTTTCCCTTTAGCGGAAGAATCGCCTGGAAGCGGCGGTCGCGTCCTTGCTTCGCGGTCCCACCTGCGGACTCACCTTCGACCAGGAACAATTCGCAGCGGTTGGGATCGCGTTCCGAACAATCCGCCAATTTGCCGGGCAAGCCGCCGGAATCCAGCGCGCCCTTGCGGCGCGTCAAATCGCGGGCCTTGCGGGCAGCTTCGCGTGCACGAGCAGCGTCGACTGCCTTGTTGATGATCTTTCGTCCTACAGTGGCATTCTGCTCAAAGAACGCGCCCAGTCGCTCGTTAACGAACTGCGTGACTGTGCCTGCAATGTCGGAGTTTAGTTTGCCTTTGGTCTGGCCCTCGAACTGAGGCTGCGGCAGTTTCACGCTGATCACCGCAACCAGGCCTTCGCGCACATCGTCGCCCGTCAGATTTTCTTTGACGTCTTTGAACAGCCCCATCTGCTGCCCGGCGTAATTGATGGTACGGGTCAGAGCGGTGCGGAATCCCGAAAGGTGCGTGCCGCCATCGATCGTGTTGATGTTGTTGGCGAAGCTGAAAATCGTCTCTGAGTATGCGTCGTTGTACTGCAGCCCAATTTCCATGTGAACGCCGTTGCGGTCGTCTTCCATGTAGATCGGCTTATCGTGCAGCGTCTGCTTGCCGCGATTGAGATGCTTGATGAACTCCGCGATGCCGCCGTTGTACTTGAACTCGGTGTGTTTGGGCTCGCCCGTCTTCGAATCGGTGGCGCGTTCGTCAGTCAGTGTGATCAGCAATCCCTTGTTGAGGAATGCGAGCTCGCGCAAGCGCTGCGCCAGCGTGTCGTAGTTATACTCGGTCGCGGTGAAGATCGAGCGATCGGGAAGGAAGTGAACTTTCGTCCCGCGCTTCTTGGTCGCGCCTGTCTTCTTCAGCTTGTTGGTAGGGTCGCCCTTGGAATAGTTCTGCTGCCAGGTAGCCCCATCTCGCCAGATTTCGAGATCGAGGTCTTCGCTCAGCGCATTCACGCACGACACACCCACGCCGTGCAAACCGCCCGAAACTTTGTACGTGGACGAATCAAATTTTCCGCCGGCATGCAAAGTCGTCATCACGACTTGCGCCGCGGAAACCTTCTCGCCGTCGATCACCATGTCGTCGACCGGAATGCCACGCCCGTCATCGATCACGGTAATGGAATTGTCGAGGTGGATCGTAACTTCGATCTTGGTGGCGAATCCCGCAAGCGCTTCGTCGACGGAGTTGTCGACCACTTCATACACCAAGTGATGCAGACCCAAGTCGCCCGTCGATCCGATGTACATGGCGGGACGCTTGCGCACAGCCTCCATCCCGCCCAGCACCTTAATGGAGTCGGCGTTGTAGTCGTTGTTGCTGCCGTTGCCCCCGGCGTTCGTGGCGGTGATCGGAGTTACTGTTCCGTTTTTTAGTTTTGTGTCTGCGATGGGAGTATTAATCTCTTTGGTGGCCATTCCGCTCCGCGAAAATGTCCCGAATTTGTCTTTGAACTTGGTCTTGCGAATCTTTGAAATTCGGCTGGAATATTCGCCCTGACCCGACCGCCCTGGAGCCTCTGCAAAAAGACTTCAAGTTATTGAAATTCCTAATACTTAGGGTCATCTTGCAACTGTATAAATTATACCACAAAGAGGCGCTTTTCGAGACTCTGGAAAAGTGCCGAATCGAGGGAGTAACAGGCCGAAGTAGCGCTCTCGTCCATGGCGAAGCGCGGGCGATACGCACCCGCGACCGCGGCGGGGCGCCAGCGCTACACAAAAGCTAAGGGCGGCCGTTTAGGCCGCCCTCATAATCAATCTAGCATGGTTCCTACGCCGTTGCTGGCCGCTCTCCGCCCTTCGCGCGCCCCGGTTGAAGTTCCGGCTTGATGACGTGCTGCACGCCATCGTCTTTCGAGGTGGGCGGCGGTTGAACCGGTGGCAACTCCCTGCCTTCGACCAGCAGCTTGATCTCGTTCGCATCGAGAACTTCCCGCTCAATCAGGGCGCGGGCAATTTTTTCCAGCGTGTCCCGGTTGTCCGAAATCAGTTGTTTCGCTGTGGTGTAGCCGGCATTCACCAGTTTGCGGACTTCCTGGTCGATCTTGATTGCCGTGTCTTCGCTGTAGTCGCGATGTTGGGCAATCTCGCGGCCCAGGAAGATCTGCTCTTCCTTCTTGCCGAACGTCATGGGACCAAGATCGCTCATGCCCCACTCGCAAACCATTTTGCGCGCCATTTCTGTAGCCCGCTCAATGTCGTTGCCGGCGCCGGTGCTCATCACGTTCAGGAACAACTCTTCCGCGATGCGTCCGCCCATCAGGATCGCAATCTCGGTTTCGAGATAGTTCTTGTAGTAGTTGTGCCGGTCGTCGGTAGGCAACTGCATCGTCACACCAAGTGCCATGCCACGAGGAATAATCGTGACCTTGTGCAAGGGATCGGAGTTGGGCATCTTTGCAGCTACCAGCGCGTGTCCTGCCTCGTGATAGGCCGTGTTCTTCTTCTCGGCATCGGTGAGCAGCAGCGACTTGCGCTCCACGCCCATCAACACCTTGTCCTTGGCTAGTTCGAAATCGTACTGCAGAACGGCCTTTCGATTCTGACGTGCTGCCGCCAGGGCTGCTTCGTTGACCATGTTGGCCAAGTCAGCACCCGAGAATCCCGGTGTTCCACGAGCCAAGACCGAAAGATCAACATCCTCGGCAAGTGGAATCTTGCGCGTGTGTACGCGCAGGATTTCTTCGCGCCCGCGCACATCTGGACGGCTCACGACTACCCGCCGGTCAAAGCGTCCGGGCCTCAGCAACGCTGGATCCAGAACATCCGGACGGTTCGTCGCCGCCATTAGAATGACGCCTTCGTTCGATTCGAAGCCGTCCATCTCGACCAGCAACTGGTTCAACGTCTGCTCACGCTCGTCGTGCCCCCCGCCGAGGCCGGCGCCGCGATGACGTCCAACGGCGTCGATTTCGTCGATGAAGATGATGCAGGGAGCATTCTTCTTACCCTGCTCAAACAGATCGCGTACCCGACTGGCACCAACGCCAACGAACATCTCTACGAAGTCCGAGCCCGAAATTGAAAAGAAGGGAACGTTCGCTTCGCCCGCTACGGCTCGAGCCAGCAACGTCTTACCGGTTCCCGGAGGTCCGACCAACAGCACGCCCTTGGGGATGCGTCCACCCAACTTCTGGAACTTCTGCGCCTCGCGCAAGAACTCAATAATCTCGCGCAACTCTTCCTTAGCCTCTTCTACGCCCGCCACGTCTTTGAATGTGACTTTCTTCTGTTGCATCGAAAGCAGCCGCGCTCGACTCTTGCCGAACGAGAGCGCCTTGTTGCCGCCCGTCTGCATCTGCCGGATCATGAAGAACCACAGCGCGCCCAGAAGAATCAGCGGAGCCCAAGTACCCAGTAGTTGAAGGGGCAAGCTCCCACTGTTGATATCGCGGAAGGTAATGTTGACGCCCTTGCTCTGCAGGCTCTTCAACATCTCAGGGGTGAAGTAGTTGCTGGGGGCAGTAGTATGAAATGCGGAGCCGTCTTTGCGTTTGCCGCGCACTTCCATGCCGTTGACGGTTAACTCTCGAATGTTGCCCTGGTCAACGTCAGACATGAATTGGCTGACATTTAGCTCAGTGTCTTTCTGGCCGTCACGCGCGCTCTTTACCACTTGCCATAGCAACACGGCTGAGACGATGATCAGGACCCAGAACAATACGGTCTTAACAGTTGAGTTCACCTAGAAGACTCCTAAATTCGGCACGGGCAGCTGCCTACACCAACTCCCGAGGCTCCTACAACGATTAGATGCCCTTCTGCGACTTTCGATTGGGGAAATCCTTAATGCCTTATTCTACCTTTTCCCTAGGAAAAAGGCGCGCTCCAGTCTAGATGACTTAAGTCACTGGGGCACTTGCGCTTGCTGCCGCCAAATAGGGCAGATTGCGGTTAATCTGGTCGACCGTTCCCAAGCCATATCCGACCAAAAAAGTCTCGTCGACAAGAAATCCGAAATAATCAGGCTGCAGCGGCACTCGGCGCGCCGCCTGCCGGTCGAGCAAGGTCACTAATTTCACGGAAGCCGCTCCTCGGCTCCGAAGGTCGCTCATCAAGAATTCGCTGGTCACACCAGAATGCACCAGCCCCTCAACCAACAGAATGTGCTGCCCGCGGATGTCTGGCTCGTGGCTGAAGAAAATCTCCATCACTTCGTGGGGCGAACCGCTCGGAGGCCGTGTGTATTTGGGCTTGATGAACTGGCAGACCACCGGCACCTCTACGGCCCGGGCCAGGTCGGAAAGGAACATGAATGCGTTCTCCAGCACAGCCAGCATCTGGATCGTCTGCCCTTTGTAGTCATCGGAGATTTGGCGAGCCAATTCCTTTACCCGCTTTTGAATTTGATCTGTCGTGATGACCGGACGAAGGGGCTCGATTCGCGGAGCATTCATGAAGGTTGTGCGCCTCCCGGCGCATCGCTATTCAATCTTCGGTGGCCAGTTGATTCGACAAAGGCTCGTCGAGAATCGCGATGGCCGCGCGCCCCGGCTTTCCCCCCAAATCCGCGGCAGACGGAAAGCCTCGCACCCACACGATCCGCTCGGCGCTTACGACCACCGGCCACGACTTACGCTCCGGCTGGGCCACGTGACGATCTTGCAGCAGTTCCTTGATCTTCTTGGGGGACTTCGTATGGGCCGGCCAGAATCGGTCTCCCGGACGCCAGTTCCGCACCTTTAACGGTCCGGGCAGAGATTCTGTGTCCAGAAGGTGATCAGGATTATACCCCTCATCTGCCCCATCGGAAACCCGCCTAACCTCGATGGATGAGCCCGATTCGTAAACCCGAATTCGCCCTGGCACGGGCAGATCGTATTCATAATCCTGCGGAGGATGCGGCGCCCGCAAATCGGGAGTTACAAATACCAACTCCTCTGGTTCCACCAAAAGCTTCCAACCCAGCGGCAGCGACAATTCCTTGCCCGACGCGTCCTCGCCCGCAACTCGCAGGATCTCATCGACGTGCTTGAACTCCAGGGGAATGCCTGCGTTCTCGCCAATCGCTTTGACCAGCCGGCGCTGCGCGGCGACCGTTTCGCCGAGAAACCACATCCGGCTCACTGAAGCGTTCATCACCAGCCAAGGAGCATTCTCAATTCGTGAGCCTAGATCATCGATTTCAGTGTGCTCCATTTCTCGAACGTTTTTTGTGCGAGAAGTGGGGTCTTTGGCGGGACTTGACTCTTCCGGGGCAACTCCGAACCCCGCGATCTGAACCAGTCGGTCCGGCCCGGAGGGTACACGCGCCCACTCCGGCTGCGACCACTGCACTGTCGTACCCAGCCATCCAGAGATTTCGTTCTCCCAGTAATCTTCTTCCCCGCGAGCAATCTCCGCCAGTTCCGCCAGATTCTCCGCCACGGCGGGATTGAATTCCTGCTCCAGCAGCGGCACCACCAGCTTTCGCACGCGATTGCGAGTGAACCGTGCATCCGAATTGGTTGAGTCCTCGCGCCAAGTTTGTCCGATGTCCCTGAGATACCGCTCCAATTCGCGCCGCCGAATCCCAAGCAGTGGACGAACGATCTCGCCGGTTGCTTCGCCATCATCATCCTCAACCAAAATGCGCGGATGAATCCCGCCTAATCCCCGCAACCCAGCTCCACGAATGATCCGCATGAGCACAGTTTCAGCCTGGTCATCGAGCGTGTGCCCGGTGACGATCTTGTCCAAACCAGCTCCGTGAAAGAGCGGCCCTTCAAGGCCGCGGTTGTGCGACTGGTTTTTTGGTGCCTGGCCTTTGGATGGCGCAGCGCTTTCAGCGCTGTGATTCTCCGACCCCTTATGAACCGACGCTCCAGCTCCCGAAGGACCTACACCGTCCTCCGATCCCAGGAGATGCCGAAAGAATCCAAACCGCAACTCGCGCGCCGCGGTCTCGACGCTGATATGCTCCTCCGCCGCCCTCTGAGCCACATCTTCACCGTCGACGAAAAACTGTAGACCGAACTCACGCGCCAAGCTCCCAACCAACTGCTGATCGCCGTCCGACTCCGCCCCACGCAACCTGTGATTGAAGTGCACAACAGAAAGGACAATCCCCAGTTCGCTCCGCAATTCCAGCAGCATCCGCAACAACGCGACCGAATCAATTCCCCCGGAAACGGCCACACCTACGCGGTCTCCGGCCCGCAGCAATTCCTGCCGACGGATGTGGTTCACAAGTTGCGCCGCCAACGAATGCACGAAGACATGGTACAACCTGCAAGGCACCGCTCAGGCATATGCGACATAGCTACGGTATTTCGACCGTTCGAGCCAACCACGAGCGGGCCATGTACAACTAACTTGTACGCGAACCAGGGTAGGGCGCGCCCATGCAATTCGGCGAGAGTGCAAACGGAAGCGATGTCGAAATCAAGGTCGGCGAGGAGTTCGAGCTTTCTCTGCCCGAAACGCGGACTGCCGGCTACCAGTGGACACTGACCGGCAGCGTCGACCCCGTATGCGCGCTGGTTAGTCAATCCTTTCAGCCCGCCTCCGGAAAGACCGGCGGCAGCGGCACACACTCCTGGCGCTTTCGCACCGTCGCGGCCGGAACCTGCCCGCTTGCCCTCGCCTACCAGCGCTCATGGAAAAGCGGACCGGAACCGGCGCAGACTTTCGCCATGAAAGTCCGCGTCCGGTCCTGAATCGAGTGGTTAGAAATGGCCGGCCGTCAGTGCTTTTTTTTCTTCTTCTTCGGTGTCGGCTTTCTGCCGCCTCCACCCGCATTCTCGATAAGACAGATCGTCCAGAAATCGTCTGACAGGTTCGGTTCCATAAGGTACTGATAGGGCATCGTGAAATAGCCTTTCAGACCCCAATCAGGGCCCCACGAATTGCGGATGATGAAGTGCTGGTGCTTGTCGTCGTAGCCAACGGCCGTGACGGCATGGCCTCCCACAACCGCCTCGCCCGGTTGCGGCATGTTGAGTTGTCCCGAATGTGCGACCTGTGCGCTTTCAAAGGAGTCATACACGGTGAAGCCAAGTACGAAGGGGTAGCCGGAAGCGAGGCATCCCTTGAATTGGTTCAGCACGCGGCTGACCCGGTGATATGAGGTCACCTGGTTCTTGGCGGCATCGCTATAGGCTTTTGCCGGAGGCTTCTCCGCGAACTTGCTGGCATCATATGGCCAGTCGGCCTCGGGCGGAACGCCCTGCTTTGCTACGACCTTGATACCGTCACGGATCTGGGCGCCGGCGTCGGAATTGACGGTGTGCTCGATCACGCGCTCGTTGTAATAAATAAAGAGGCGTGAGGGAACGAAGTCGCTGAGCCCCTGTTTGAGCCGCTCAAATTCGAAGGCTCCGGCGATCGCGTTGCCCGTGCAGCTGCCCAGTTGACCCTGATCGTAGACTGGCGGGCAATGCGGTCGAAGATCGACGGCAGTGGGAAGCGCCATAATCGTCGCTGCTGGAGCCGCATATACCAAGTCGCGCTGATCCGGCAAATCCGGTACCCAGCCATAGTGTCCAATGCTCATGGTTGCACTCTTTCTGGCGCGGCCTGAAAAAGACCGCGTGTCTGATTTGGATTCATTGAGCCGTTTCCGGAGGGGAAGAAGAAATCACATTACCCCTGCTGGCCCGCCCCGTCTAGGGAATAGTGCTGGCCGTTCGGAATTCGTAACAGATTGATTGGGATAAATTTCTGGAACGAGCGCTCGCCCCAGCAGCAGCCTCCGCCGAGGCTGCCTCAAATCTACCAAGGGAGCATCAGAGGCTCGGGCTCTTTTCCGCGATCAGTTTCCTGATCTTCTGCACGAAATCCGGCGCCAGCATGTCCTCAGTCTTCTCTTTTCCGCGCGAGCGCACATTCACCTTGCCCGCCTCAGCCTCCTTGTCGCCGACGACGAGCAGGAACGGCACCTTCTGCATGGCATGTTCGCGGATCTTTGCGTTCATCTTCTCGTTGCGTGCATCCACTTCGACGCGCACACCAATGGCCTTCAACTGCGCTGCAACTTTGTTCGCGTATTCCGCATGCCGCTCGCTGATCGGAATCATCACGGCCTGCACCGGCGACAGCCATACCGGAAACGCGCCCGCATAATGCTCGAGCAGCACGCCGAAGAAGCGCTCCACCGACCCGAACAAAGCGCGATGCACCATCACTGGCTGCTTGCGCGAACCATCCTCGGCGACGTATTCAAGGCCGAAGCGTTGCGGGAGGTTGAAGTCGACCTGCACCGTAGAGAGTTGCCACAAGCGGCCAATCGCATCCACGAGCTTGATATCGATCTTCGGTCCGTAAAACGCCGCTTCGCCCGGGATGGTCTTGTACTCGACATTCTTCCGCTTCAGCACATTTTCAAGTGATTGGATGGCGTGGAGCCATTGCTCTTCACTGCCCACAAAATTCTTGCGGTCGTCGGGATTCCAGGTCGAAAGCTCGGTCTGGAACTTCTCGAAGCCAAAATCTTTCAGCACGTCCAGGGCAAAATCCAGGCAATTGCCGATCTCATCTTCAACCTGCTCCGGAGTGCAGAAGATGTGTGAATCGTCCTGCGTAAATCCCCGAACCCGCAGTAGGCCGTGCATCACCCCCGAGCGCTCGTAACGGTACACCGTACCCAACTCGCCCAATCGCACCGGCAGATCACGATACGATTTCAGCGAATCCCGGTAAATCAGTATGTGGCCCGGACAGTTCATCGGCTTCAGACGATATTCGGCGTCGTCCAGTTCCATGGCGTCGAACATGTTTTGCGAGTAGTAGCCCTCGTGCCCAGAGGTAAAGAAGAGCTGTCGCCGAGCCACATGAGGCGTGTAAACCAGAGAGTAGCCACGCTTCAGATACTGCTCGCGCATCCAGTCTTCCATTTCCTTGCGGATGATACCGCCCTTGGGATGCCAGAAGATCAGCCCCGGTCCGGCCAGATCCTGAATCGAAAACAGATCCAGCTGCTTGCCCAGCACCCGGTGATCGCGCTTTTTGGTCTCTTCCAGATGCTTCAGATAATCGTCGAGGTCTTTTTTCGAGAAGAAGGAAGTCCCGTAGATGCGTTGCAGCTGCGGGTTCTTTTCGTCTCCCAGCCAGTACGCCCCCGCGATGTTGAACAGCTTGAACGCCTTGATCTTTCCCGTCGACGGAATATGCGGCCCGCGGCAGAAGTCCGTGAACTTGCCGGTGCGGTAAATCGAAATCTTTTCATCGGGCTTGGTGAACTGCTCGATGAAATGGCACTTCATGAAATCGCCGTCTTTCTTGAACTCGGCCAGCCCTTGATCACGTGGCAGAAACTCACGCGCGTATGGAATGTTCTGCTGCACCAGTTCCTGCATCTTCTTTTCGATCTTCTCCAGATCCTCGGGCGTAAACGGAGTTGGACGGTAGAAGTCGTAGAAGAATCCAGTCTCGGTGGCAGGCCCGTGCCCAAGCTTGGTCTCCGGGAAGAGTTCCAGCACCGCCGCCGCCAGCAGATGCGCGGTCGAATGCCGGTACACCTCCAGCGACTCGGGAGCCTTATCGGTCAACAGCGTCAGGTCGGTGTCTTTTTCCAGCGGCCGGGTGAGGTCGATGAGGTCGCCGTTGGTTTTCGCGGCCAACGCCGCATCTGCCAGACGTGGACTGATCGACTTCGCAATATCGAGCGCAGTCGTACCCTTAGGAACTTCCTTCACGCTCCCGTCCGGGAGCTTTACATGAATGCTGTCAGCCATAATGTGGGACCCGCAGGTGTTCTGAATCTTTCAGTCTATTGAAGGGATTCGAGAGGGTCAAACGTCGCAGGGCCGATGATCGTTGTGCTCGAGGTTCACCCAACCGCCCTGTCATCCTGAGCGAAGCGAAGGACCTGTGTAGTCCGCGCGGAATGCATAGATCCTTCGGCCCGCGAAAAGCGCGGGCCTCGGGATGACAAGTCTGTAGCGAGAAGAGATCCGCAGCAGAGTCTAGTGCGCCACATCCTTTACGTGCGTCGCAATCCACCACTGATTGCCAAAGATATCCGTCACCGCTCCCACACGATCGCCGTAAGGCTGATCCGCTGGTTCGTTCATGGGCTTTGCCCCCGCCGCCAGCGCAGTCCGGTATACATCGTCCACATTCGGCACGTAGAGGTAAAACATCGATTTCATCGGCTGGTAGGCACCATGAGCCTCGCCCATTTCCAGATGCGAGTCGCCGATCTTCAATGTCGTATGGTGAACCACGCCGTCTGGCGATGTGTACCGCCCCAGTTCCTCCGCCCCAAACGCGCGCTTCAGGAATTGCACCACCGGCTCCGCTCGCAGCGGATGCAGATACGGCTGGATTGCAGGCGCGCCTTCCGACTTGTAGCCACTGTCTTTGTAGGTCGCGATATACCAGTGATTGCCCGCCCCATCCACCACGCTCGCGGAACGCTCTCCGTATTCCTGGTCGGCAGGCGTCTGTAGTGACTTGGCTCCCGCCTGCAACGCCCGCTGGTACGCGGCATCGCAATCGCGAACATAGACGTGAAACGCTCCCAACATCGACTCGCCCTTCCACGACACACCAGACCCGCCACCGCCGATCATTAGCATCGAGTCTTCCACCCGAATCTCACAGTGGTACCCTCCCGCTGAACCGACGGCGCGGAAAAGTTCTTCACCTCCGAATGTCTGCTTTACGAAATCGATCAATACATTCGCGTCCTGCGCCACCAGGTACGGCGTAACCGTGCGGTAGCCGCGAGGGATTGGGCTAACAGATTTTCCTTTGTCTTTGGGTATGTCGCCCCCCTGGGGGCCTTTCGTTAACCGCTCCATCCTGCGGTGCATCTCTTCCACCGACATTTCTTCTTTGACGGTCATCCCCGTCCACTGATATCCGAAGGGATCTTCCAGGGTCACATCGCGCCGCCCGTAGAACTGATCGGCCAGAGGGCGGATAACTTTCATTCCTGCCGCCACCGCGCGCTCGGCAAAGGCATCCACGTTAGGCACCTGCACGACCAGTGAGATCGGCGAATTGCCCAAAGTTTCCGCGCTGAAGCGGCCTCCCTCGGGCCACTCGCCGGTCACGGCGATGCTCGACTCGCCGATCAGGATCTCGGCGTGCGGGATGCTGCCTCCCACCTCGAAACGGAAAGTTTCCTTTGCACCCAGTGCGCGTGTGTAGAACTCAATCGCTTTGGCCGGATCTCGGAACGCTAGTCTTGGCGAGGCACTCATGCGAACGGCTGCCACAGGTTCTGCAACGGTAGACATACGCTTTTCTCCTTCGAATTCGGACTTCAATCGGGCCTTGAAACTTTCGCGCGGTAGGGTGCGCAAGTCGGCGGCAATCCGCAAGAGTGGATCAATGCCCGCCACCTTCGGAACCTTGCCGTCCCGCCGTGACAGCATAGTTTCGACAGCTTTGTTGAGCTGCTCAATTTGCTTCCTATCGTTATTCCCCGGGTTCAGAGAGCGCTTAGGCATCGGCACCCTCCATGCGCGCCCGCAAGCTGCTGAGCGCGCGGAACTGTAGTTGCTTCACGGCCCCCTCAGTCTTGCGAATCTCCCGCGCCACATCCTTGATACTTTTCTGCTCCACAAACCGCAGCACTACTACGCGCCGCTGCTCCGCGGGCAAGGTGTCGACCAGTCGGAACAAAGTGGCCCGACGTTCCACTTCTTCAATCTCCGTCGGACTTACCTGTGCGGAATCAATCGTCCCTGAAGCATCCAGAACTTCGCGACCCGAACGTTGCCACCGGTCCGAGATCAGATTCGCGGCGATTCGGAATAGCCATGCGGCGAACGGAATGCCGCGCCATTCAAATCGCTTCAGGTTCGCCAGCGCCTGGTGAAAAACTTCCGAGGTCAGGTCTTCGGTCTCGGTACGGTTGCCCACCCGGCGCACTACGTAGGCGTAGACCCGTTCGAAATTGATTTCGTAGAGCTCGGCAAAGCGGGCGGGGTCCTGCTGCGCAGCCTCGATCAGAAGCCGCTCGTCCGCTTCTTTCTTCAGAGCCTTCAACAAATTCTCCGCCGTTTGGTCTTACCTAAGGTAAACCGCGAAGTCCGGCAAAAGGTTACGGAATCCGGCAAATGATCTGAAATATTTTTTAAGTAGACCCGGCCAAGGTATTTTGGCATCTGACTCCTTAGGTGTGGCTTTCATGCTATGCCCACCGCAAGCGACGGCGCACCAACCTGGGTTCAGTCAAACGAATTTAAGGATGTGACGTATGGAAGCCATTAGTGGAGTATTCAAGACCAGATCTCGCGGCGAAAACGCCGTGAATGAAGCCCTTAAGGCCGGTATTCCAGCCGACCGAATCACCCTCCTGACTCCCGGTGCAGTGGATCAACTGAACAAGGAAATCCAATCCGTCCCGACTGATACGACCGAACAGCCCGGCATGGGCGCTGCTATCGGAGCTCTCACCGGTGGAGGAGTTGGCTTCGCCGGAGGCTCTCTGTTGATGGCACTCGTCCCGGGCCTTGGACCGATTACGGCCCTCGGCCTGCTGGGTGCCGCCGTGCTGGGCGCCGCCGGCGCGACCATCGGCGCCACCGCTGGCAACAAGATGGAAAATTCCTTCACCGAAGGCCTTCCCGAAGACGAAATCTTCGTCTATGAAGACGCCTTGCGCCAGGGCCGAACCGTTGTGATTGTCCTTGCCGAGGACAATCAGGCCGCCTCGCTGATTCGCGAAATGCTGAAGATGCAGGGAGCCGAATCCGTTGACGCGGCTCGTGAGCAGTGGTGGATCGGCCTGCGCAGCGCCGAAGAGAGCCACTACGCGAAGTCCGGAAAGAGTTTCTCGGAAGACGAAGAGTATTTCCGCCGCGGCTTTGAAGCGGCGCTCCACGCCAGAACCCGTTGCATGGAATTCGACCAGGTTTCAGCCGCAATGACCGCCGCCCTTGAAGACTTGCAACGCGAGTATCCCGGCAAGGATGTTGAAGCAGCGTTTACCCGCGGATACGAGCGCGGCCGGGAGCACTATCAACGACTCTGCGATGAAGGCACGAAGGCGGCCTAGCTTAGATTGGTGTTGGGAATCGAAACAGCTCAGCCGTAGTACAAATCTTCGACTGCTTTCTGCACTCGTGCAGAAAGCGATTCCAGATCCTTCATGGTCAGCCCCGTCGTCGCGATGGGCTCTCCCACCCGCATCTCCAGCGGACGGCACTTGATGTGGTAGGTATTCATCGGCAGCAGCTCGTACGTTCCCACCAGCGCGACCGGAACAATATCCACCTGCGCCTTGATTGCCAGAAAGAACGCTCCCGCCAGAAACGGTTTGATCTCCCCATCCGGCGTACGTCCGCCCTCCGGATAAATCACCAGGGGCAGTCCCGCCTTCAACCCCTTCAACGCAGCACGAATGCTACTAATCGAGTGGGAAGGGTTCTGCTGGTCGATGCAGACTTGTCCCGAACGCCTCAGCTGCCAGCCCACGACAGGATACGATAGCAACTCCTTCTTGAAGGCGATGCGGAACTGAAACGGCAGGTGGGTATAAAGCACCGGAATATCCAACGCCGACGCGTGATTCACAGCGTAGACATGCGGCTTCGTGGTATCGATCTTGTCGAGCCCGGTTACCTTCACCGGCGAAAAGATCGTCTTCATGATTAGCCACGACCAGCGGTACGAGAACCAGTGCAACCGCCGTCCGCTGCGATCGAACACTCCTCCGGGAATCGCGAGCAGACCCATTACCAATGTGTAGACCCAGATCAGCGGATCTAGAATCAGGTACGAGCGCAACCGGCTGAGCCATCCATGTTTCAGCCCCGGAATAGCGTGGGGACTTGGCCTAACAGGGGCAACTCGCACGCTTCGGGGCTCGCCGCCTGCCATTTGGCGGCTCTCCACGTCGCGACCTTCAACCCGGCCGTCCTCCACTTGCTCAACCGATGATTTCACTTCGTGCACACTTCCATTCTAGGTGAAACGTCTCGCAAAATCCGCCTACTGTCCACCATCACTGACACGGCGTCACACGCGGAGAAAATGACGCAAACAATGAATCCCTTCGTGATACTTCGTGTCCTTTGTGGTTAATCGTTCTAACCGTGCACCAGCGTCAGGAGCGCACTCCGAGAACACGCATCGCCTCTCCAACCAGGTATATCGACCCCGTGACCACGAGCACCGAATTTGGGCCGGCGATCTGGCGCGCTCGAGACAGGGCCGCACCCACAGCGTCGACCGCCTCGATCTCGGCCCCCGTGCGGCTCCCCGCCTGCCGAATCTCGTCCGGCGACGCCGACCGCGGATTCTCCGGCCGCGTCACAATCACCCGCTCCGCCAGCGGAAACAGGATCTCGGTCATCTCTGAGATTGCCTTGTCACGCATCGCCCCGAAAACAAAAATCAGCGGACGGTCGTCATACCGCTCCGAAAGGGCGGAGCGGAGGGCCCACGCACCCGCCGGATTGTGCGCAACATCCAACACAACCTCCGGCCATCCCTCGCCCGCAACCAGCACCTCAAATCTTCCCGGCCATCGCGTCTCCCGAATTCCGCGCTCAATCGAATCCGGAGTAATTCCACGAATTCCCAGATGCGCCACTTCTTCCGCAGCCGCAATTGCAAGCGCCACATTGCGAAGCTGATGCCTCCCCACCAAAGGCGTCTCCACCAAAATCTCCGTCCCCATCACCTGAAGTGGATAGCGATACATACTCCGCCCATCGCCGTTCTCTTGGCGAGGCGTTCTCGCTACAAAGTAGTCCCCACTCCCTGGCGAAACCGGAGGCACATACTGCACCGCACTCACTCCTCGCGCCCCGAGTTCCAGAATCGTATTCCCGATCACGTCGTTCGCTTCGGGCTGTTGCGGCAAAGTCACGACCACTCCCCCCGCCCGAATGATTCCAACCTTTTCGTGCGCGATCTCGCCCACCGTATTGCCCAAAAACTTCTGATGATCCAGCGAAATGTCAGTAATCACGCTGACCAGTGGCTCCACCACGTTGGTCGCATCCAGCCGCCCGCCCATGCCAACTTCGAGCACCGCAATCTCCACCCGCTCGCGCGCAAAATGCGCGAAAGCAATCGCCGTCATCATTTCGAAGAAACTAGGATGCCAGGGCAGCGCCCCCTGCTCCACCAACCGTTCCGCCAGTTGGTTGACCTCGCCATGCAGCCGCGCAAAATCATCGTCTCCGATTTCCTGCCCATTCACGCGGATCCGCTCGTTGAGCCGTATCAGATGCGGCGAAGTATAGAGCGCAGTATTCAATCCCGACGCACGCAGAATCGAAGCCAGTGTCGCCGCGGTCGATCCCTTTCCGTTCGTCCCCGCAATCAGCACGCTGGGAAACGTCCGCTCAGGATCATCCATCGCCCCCAGTAGCACCCGCATGTGCGCCAGGTCGAACTTGTTCGACGGCGTATGGGCCAACTCGTGCCCAAGGGCAAACATGCTCGCTACTGCGGTTTCGTAGGACATGAGGAAGCTCTCAGCTGTCAGCCATCAGCTTTCAGCTTAATCCTCAGATTACCAGCGTTGCGTGTGCCTGAAAATGGCGGGGAAGCGAGCGTGGTGTTACCTGACGGCTGAGAGCTGAAAGGTGAAAGCCACTTTACGCGGACATAAAATCGAGCGCCCGCGCGATATAAGGCTTCAGCTCTTTGCGGGGAACGACCGCGTCGAGCATACCGTGTTCCAGCAGGAACTCGCTGCGCTGAAAGCCCGGTGGCAACTTCTGCCGGATCGTCTGCTCAATCACTCGTGGCCCGGCAAATCCAATCAACGCACCCGGTTCCGCGATATTCAAATCGCCCAGCATGGCAAACGACGCGGTTACGCCCCCGGTCGTCGGATCGGTGAGCAATGAAATGTAAGGAACCTTCGCCTTGTCGAGGCGCGCCAGCGCGGCAGAAATTTTGGCCAGCTGCATCAGGCTGATTACGCCTTCCATCATCCGGGCGCCGCCTGACGCGGACACAATAATAAGAGGAGTGCGCTGCTCCGCCGCCCGTTCCACGGCCCGCGTAATCGCCTCCCCGACGACGGCACCCATGCTTCCGCCGATGAAGGCATACTCCATCACACTCGCCACCACCGGACGCCCCATCAACTTACCTTGCACGTTGATAACGGCATCTTTCAAGCCGGTATCGTGCTGCGCCTGTCTCAAGCGCGACGAATAAGGCTTCAAGTCCACGAACTTCAGTGGATCGGTCGATGCAATGTCCGCATCGAAGGTGTCGTACCGGTTGTCGTCGAGCAACTGGGCTAGTCGGGTGCGCGCGTCGATGCGGAAGTGCCTGTCGCACTTCGGGCAGACATTCATGTTCTCTTCCAGATCCTTTTTCCAGATGATCTGGCGGCAGTTCTCACACTTCACCCACAAGCCTTCAGTGCGAACCTTCTTCTCGCCCGAAGTGTCTAACTCGCCGGATTCGCGCTTAAACCAAGCCATAAGAAAATTGTGTCAGTTGCCAGTCGCCACTAAAACCATGCGCCGAAACGAGCATCGATTTCTGGGTACCGAGTACTGAGTACTGGCCTAATATTCGATCCCTCTCTGCGCCATCACGCCCTTCTCATACGCGTGTTTCTCCTGCTGCATCACCGTAACCGTGTCGGCGACCTCGACAATTGTGGGGTGCGCATTCCGACCCGTCAAGATAACATGCACCATCTCCGGCTTCTTCTTCAGGCTCTCGACCACCTTCGCCGGATCTAACATGCCGTAGCTGATGGCATAGTTGATCTCATCCAGAATCACCAGATCCCACTCACCTGATTGAATCGCGCGATCGGCCTCCGCCCAGGCCTCTTCCACCATTTTTACATCTCCCGGGTCCGGCTTCTCCGCGCCGACCTTCACAAAGCCGCGCCCCATCTGCTTCATCACAAACTTGTCACCGAAGGCCTGCACCGCATCAAGTTCACCGTAGTGCCACGAGCCCTTCAGGAACTGCAGCATCAAGACCCGCATCCCCTGCCCCACCGCTCGTAACCCCGTTCCCATGGCAGCGGTGGTTTTGCCTTTGCCCGGCCCGGTGTTTACGATGATGAGACCACGTCGGATGTCAGGCATGTGAAATCGGAACGATTGATTCTACTAGATGCCACTCTGCCTGTGCGTCGACCCGATCTGTTCCAATCAGCATAAAGAGAGCGGCAGACTTGAAACGGTCCTGTCCGGAACTGGACAGTGCAGTCCCATAGTGGACAGGAACCGACCGACTGCCCGCTGCGCTTGCCTCTATCCTGTCAAGTATTTAGGCGATACTCTACATGGAAGGGGAGTTGCTCTCTTTCCTGGCAGTGGGGCAGGTTTTCGGGGACACGCATCCGCTCGGTATTCCAATAAAAGCAAATGAAACAGACTGCTTCCAGTCAACGTTGTATGGAAGTGAGGGTCTCGGTGAAGCACGAATACCGGCGAGCCATCGCGGTCAACATTAATTTCGCCGCGGAGAACTTTTCCACGGAACTCAAGCATCCAAAGTTTCGTAGCTCGGTCAGGCGGATCTCTGTCCCCTCGCGAACCGCGGAGGTCTCATCGTGATCAACAGGTGTGCAGTGTTGTTGTTGTCGTTGATTCTTGCGCTGCCGGCTTTTTCGGCGCAGCACGTTGCCGTGCATCCGCGACCGATGGATACAGGCGATGAGTCAGCGATTCGCGAGATTGTCGACATGGAGCGGCAGGCGCGTGAAGCCAGCCTCCGCCGCGATGCCGACTTCTCCGCACGAACCCTGGCTGAGGACTATGTCGCGATCACTCCGCTGGGCCAGGTGACCACGAAACAAGACACTCTCGCAGCTCGCAAGAGCGGCCAACTCCGCTACGACACCATTAACGTGAGCGATATGGTCGTGCGAGTCTATGGCGACACCGCCGTGGTCACGGCTCGGGCCGACGTTAAGGGTCACCAGCTGGGCGAGGATTTCAGCGGTCCCTACCGCTACACCCGTGTATGGGTCCGCCGCACTGGGCACTGGCAAGCGGTAAGCTATCAAGCTACGGTTACGCAATGAGGTTCCCTCTGCTGGTTTTGCTTTGCCTGTTCGATTGAATGGTTTGCTAACGCGGGTGGGCTCTTTCAGGTTGGGCTGCTTTTGGATATCGCAGCGCTTTCAGCGCTGCGAAAAAGCCTTCCTTTGACTGGCCTTTGCCTGCTATTAACCCTTACCAAACCCTTCCAGAGCTTGTTCATCTTCTTCAAGTAGGTCCAAGGTGAAACCGCCTGTTTGCAACAGGTGACGTTCTGCTTCTAATCTACTTGCTCCGTCGCCGCCCCCCGCAGCGATAGCAAGACCAAGATCGTGCGTCCCTGAGCTCAAAGAGGAAAACAATTTTGAAACGAACTCAAAGTTCTCCCGACAGACGATCCAGAGCAGAAGCCTGGAAGTCGATTCCTCGGAGTTCGCAAGTACTCGCCATCATCGGAATCTTTTCGCTATTCGCTTCCATCGGTTCGATTTTGATGCTGATGTCTCCGGTGCGCCAAACGGTCGAGTCCGCCGCGGCGACGGTAGTCATCTACGGTGGCTTCGCCGTCGGCTATGCTGCGCTCTGGATCGCTCGGAAGTTCTGGCTGCTTCCGGTTTGGTGGCTGTTGCAGTGGGCCGCAGGCGCCCTGATGGCACACATATTTCATGCGGGAATCATCGAGGACCGCAAGGAACTCGAACGACAGCTGGTTGTTCTCGGGATACTTGCGATCGTTGCCATTGTTGTCGGCTATATCGCCTTCATCAATTTCGTTCGATGCGAGGGCAGCCGATATTTTCGAGTCCAAACAGAAATTGAGCTGGCCCGCGAGATTCACCGCTCCTTGGTTCCAACTCTTGAGCGAAAGCTCTCTGGATACGAGATCTTCGGCGCGTCGATTCCGAGCGGCGAAGTGGGTGGCGATTTGGTGGATATCGCTGAAAGCTTCAACGAACAGATCGCCTACATTGCCGATATTTCCGGGCACGGCGTCGGTTCCGGTGTGCTGATGGCGATGTTCAAGACTTCGATTCGCAGCGGTTTGGGAGCGAACAGTTCGCCGGGCGGCTTGCTCGAGGCAGCGCATCGCACGCTTTATCCCCTGAAGATGCCCAACATGTTTGCCACCGCCGGTGTTCTGCAACTCCGGCCGGGGAGCAAGTCCGTGACCTACTCACTCGCCGGACACCCGGCACTCATGCGTTACTGCAGTCAGCAGCGTGCGATCGTGGAATACGCATCTCAAAACCTGCCCCTGGGCATACTCCCCGAGCAGCAGTTCGCAACCGATCGGCTGGAATGTGATCCTGGCGATGTACTTCTTCTACTAACCGACGGGTTCAGTGAAGTATTCAATGCCAGGGCTGCCGAATTAGGGATGGAACCTATCAAGAGCGCCTTTCTGAAAGCTGCAGAACGGCCGCTCCCGGAGATCTTCGAAGACCTGCGGAACTTCTCGTTAAGTTTCGGTAAGCAGGCCGATGATCAGACGATACTTCTGATCCGATGCACTGTAGAAAACACATCCACAGCCGCGTCGTTTTGACCCAACTTGAAAAGACTCTGTACCGAGGAAGAAACAGCCCCTGGCATGAGGATCTCTCTTCATAGACCTTGCTTACCTTTGATGGCGCACACGACTGCATTCTTTAGTTGTCGATAAATCGGCATAGCGCTCAAGATCCCCGGATCAGGGCTTCTGAGTGGGTTCCCCACCCACACAAGGTCTGCGACTTAGCCTACAATGTGGGCCTTATCTCCCCTGGAAGGCGCACTCATGGTCTCGCTCCCAAAACGTCAGCACGTTCTCCTGCTCCTCATTCTGTCTTTCGTCCTATGGGCGTCTCCGTCTCGCGCCCAGCAACCCGAACTCGCTCCCGACAAACGCGCCCAAATCGAGTCCGCTGTCACCAAATTCATGGCATCCACCCACGTTCCCGGAGTTTCAGTAGCCATCGTCGAGAACGGAGAGTACGAGTGGGGCGGCGGTTTCGGCTTTGCCGACGTAGAGAACAATGCGCCTGCCAGCGAGCACACACTTTTCCGGCTCGCCTCCATCTCCAAGTCGCTGACGGCGACCGCCGCAATGCAACTCTGGGAGCGCGGACAACTCGATCTCGATGCGCCTGTCCAGAAATATTGCCCGGCATTTCCGCAGAAGCCGTGGCCGATCAGCACACGCCAGGTAATGGGACACCTCGCCGGTATCCGTCATTACAAAACCGGCCCGGATGATCTCGAAATCGGCAACACCAGGCACTTCGACAATCCGATTCAGGGCGGCCTCGACTTCTTCAAGAACGATGCTCTGCTCTCGGAACCCGGCAAACAGTTTCACTACTCGACTCAGGGATACACGTTAGTCGGCTGCGTCATTGAAGGTGCGTCCGGAAGCAAATACATCGACTTCGTGCGGCAGAATGTTTTCCTTCCCGCCGGAATGGAAAACACTCAGATCGACAATCGCTTTGCGATCATCCCGTATCGCACTCGCTTCTATCAGAAGACAGAGTCCGGCACGGTGCAGAACGCGGACTTCCTCGATTCCAGCTACAAGATTCCCGGCGGCGGATGGCTGTCGTCCGCGGAAGATATGGCCCATTTCGAAGTTGCGATCCTCAACGACAAGTTGATCAAGCGCGCCACCCGCGATTTGATGTGGACACCCCTGAAGCCTTCCGACGGATCAAAGGACGGATACGGTCTGGGTTGGGGCAACGGAAACGAAGGCGGCATTGCATCCGTAGGCCACAACGGTGGCCAGCAAGGTACGAGCACCGCCTTCACGATTTCGCCCGCACAAAAGGCCGGAGTTGTCGTGCTCACGAACATGGAGGGCGCGGAGGCCAGTGATTTGGCTCAGGAGATTCTGAAAGTGCTTGTGGGCGCAACAGAGAGCGTGCCGAAGAAGTAAGTCTCGCCACGTCAGTAAGATCGGAGTAGGGATCGTGATTGCTCGCGACCCCCTCCTCGGACCCGGACGGGCGCTCATTAGCGCATCCGGTTCTTATCGCGGATGACTGGCGG